>Ga0224508_10000023_pt1 | contig 187827 bp, 179 predicted proteins | sample SF_Jan12_sed_USG_4_FD_170157 | JGI IMG/M metagenome (GOLD analysis project Ga0224508, IMG submission 170157) | Sediment microbial communities from San Francisco Bay, California, United States - SF_Jan12_sed_USGS_21 | ecosystem: Environmental > Aquatic > Marine > Sediment | place: USA... | reverse complement strand
ACGCTGGAAAAAATATTGCCAGAACTGCGCGGAGCGCTGAAACAGGTTTGGAATACCCAGTGCATCGGCGAGCACGTAGTAGCCGTCATATTTCAGCAGCGGATTGCCGTTGAAAAAAAGCGACGACACGCCGCCAATCAGGAACATGTTGAAGCCGATGCTTTGCACCAGTCCCGGTTGTGCCGCAAGGAACAGCAGCAGTCCGAGCGCAGCTATGAACAGTTCCACCATGATGCCAGCAGCGCTCACCAGGATGCGTTTGTAGCGACTACGGAAGTGGGTCGCGGTCGAGACGTTGACGTAGGGCACCGGCATGAACATCAGGAAGTTAATCCCCATTTCATGCACCTCGCCACCCTCGAGCTTGGCGCTGAAGGCATGTCCGAGTTCATGCACGAACTTGATCGGGGGATACAGCACGAACATCAGCAGCAGGTTGTAGGGTGACAGCGCGTTGAGCCCGAAGTGATGGCTTATCTGGGGCCAGTGCTGCGCGGCCTGCAGCCCGGTATAGAGCATCAGACCCAACCACAGCAATCCAACCTGCTTGCTGAACATCCAGTTCACCTTGGCCTGGTGTCGATTCAGGAAATCTTCCGGATCCCACAGCGCAAAGCGCAGCGCCACCGGATTCGAAAAACGTTGCTTGAGTTTGTTGGCTTTCTGGCGTGTCTGGCGCTCGAACAGCTCTTCGACGTTGGCGAGCGCCTCGCTCTTGAGCAGGTCCGACTCGTACAGCTTGCTCATCAGGTCGATAATTTCTTCCTGGCCGGGCGCAAACTCGTCGAGTTGCGTGCAAATCTGGTCAAAGATTTCCTGCACGCTGCGTTTACCATCCATCAGGCCGATGAACTGGTAGGCGGCCGGGTTGAAGCGATGGCTGCGCCCGGTGGTGGCGTTCTCGAGCAGGTACCAGATCAGCCCGCGATAGTCATGCCGATGAATTTTGACCTGCTCGTGCAGGCAGGGCTGTAGCTTTGCAACCCGGTACCAGTGGGGACTGATCAATCCATCGCTCATTGCTGTAATCCTTTACGGCCACCAGGACCAGAGCCAGAGCCGGAACCAGTCAACCATCTCGCGGGTCCAGATCCAGACCAGGCGTTCGCGTCCGGCATCGATTTTGCCGATTCCCTCCATGCCCGGCCGCAGCACCGCGGGCGCGTCCGGCAGCGAGGCCTCGACGCGGAAGATGTTGGCACCGTCCTCGGCCTTGGCGACCGAGGTAATACGCTCGACCTTGAGCGGCAGGTTCCGTTTGGACAGGCTCGCCAGCGTCAACGAACCCGCCTGGCCCTCCTCCACGTACGAGATCTCGCTTTCGTCAACCTTGAGGATGATGCGATAACCTTCCAGCGGTGCGATCTTGAACAGGGTATCGCCGCGTTCGACCGGCGAGCCGAGCATCTGGCTCAGGTCGCCCTCGATCACGACACCGTCGAAAGGCGCGGTCAGGTTGATGCTCGCGAGCTGCTGATTGACCAGTTCAATCTCGGCATCGGCCTGGTTGATCTGCTCCCGTATTACGCGCACCTTGACCAGGTCTCGAGCCGACTGGGCTTCGCGATATTCACGGCGCAATTTCTGTAAGCTACCGTTGAGGCGGGTCAGTTCGAGTTTCAGCTCGGAATCATTCAGGCTCGCCATGACTTCACCCTGGCGAATGGTATCGCCGGCGCGAACCGCCGAGGACAGCAGGTAACCCGAAATTGGCGCGGCGACCACGCGCTGCACCTCACCTTCGAGCACGGCATCGGCGGTAATGCGGAAATTGGCCTCGACCATGCTGGTTACCACCAGGAAAGCCGCAAGCGTGGCCGTGATCGCCTTGGTACGCAAATGCTTCAGGCCGAACACAGCACCGAGTCCTCCAGTGATGCTGTCCCATAGTTTCGGCAATATGCTCCGCTCCTGGTCTCGTTTGAGCGCCAGGAACGGCGTCAATAGCGACAGGGTTTGCTGGCACAGATCAAGCGTCTTATGTTCGAGCGGCAGGTCTTCGCTGCAGAGCAGCGTAATCGCGCCGAACACCTTGCGCTCGGTGATCAGCGGAATCGTCGCGATCGAGCCGGATCCGTACTTGCGCGCCAGTTCCTGGTGTGCGCGCTGGATCACCTTGCTCTCCTGATCTGGAAACAGGATCGAACTATCCTGTTCGACGGCTTCGTCCATGGCGTCCGCGATTTTGCGCACCAGGTTCGAGCGCTGGTCGAACTCGGCGCTGTTCGACAGAGCAATGACCTCGCAGTGGTGCCCGCGCAGTTCAGCAAAAGCGACGCGCTCGCAGTTGAAATGGCTGGTCAGTTCGGCAACCATGCGCATCAATCCCTGTTGGTAGCTGCCCTGTTCAAAGCAGCTTGCCAGCACGCCAACGACATGGCTGTAGAATTCATTATTGTCGGATTCTGGCTTCTCGAAGCTCGCGAGGCCCAGCCATTTGACACTGCGCCTGAGCGAATGAAACACGGCCAGGTGCTTGGTGGTCGGAACATGTTTCATCTTGACCGCGAGCACCCCGGCCAACCGCGAACGGATATAAACCGGCTTGGCGAAGTAATCCAGCGCCTGGCCGTCGACGACCAGCGCCCTCGAGAAACAGATTTCACCTTTTTTCTTGAGCGCGTATTTGACCGTGGCAAAGAAATCCTGGTGCTTTGGGAGGTCTTCGGGCCATTGCGCCAGCAGGTGCAGCTGGTTGTTGTCCGGGTCGGGCACCATGAACACCGCGGAGTGCACATCGGGCAACATGCCGCATACGGTTTCCAGCCATTTTTCAGAAAACCGGCTATGCATTGCCTGCCCCCGCTGAATCAGAAACCAGTTCCAGCGCTGCACCCGGCCATAACAGGCCGAGCACCTGGTCGGTGTTCGCCTCGATCTCCCGGGCCACGATCTCGTCGATTTTTTCGGGCAGGTTTTTGAACAGCGGTTTTTGTTCGATACTGCTGTTGATCAGGTGGTGGTGGCTACCCGGGTTCGAGTCCTGGCGCAGGGCATGCGCCAGGTGCACCACTTCGACCGCGTCTTGAAACGACTCGTCGGCACGATCCGGTTCGAGATGAAAGGCGGCTACCTGCTGGTAAACCGGCGGCAGGTGCCAGCTCTGCATCAGTTCCGCACCCACCTGGCAATAGTTGAAGCCCATCTGTTCACGTTCCACCTCGGCCAGTTCACGGTCATACAGCTGGCTGAGTTCGAGCGCCTTTAACGACGCATCGGGTGCCTTGAGGAACAATGCGGCGTGACCGATATCATGCAGTAACCCCAGAGTGAAAAACACGTGGTGGCTTTCGGCCTTACTATGTTGCCCAATGGTTCGCGCAGCGATACCGCACTGCACGCTGTAGCGCCAGAAATCTCGCAGATTGAGCACCGCTTCCGGGATTGCAGCGAACGTGCGCATGCACAGCGAACCCAGCATCAGGTCGTGTAACTGCATCAGGCCGATCAGGCTGATCGCCTGGTAGAGATTTTCGCAATTACGGGGAAATCCGAAATACTGGCTTTTCGCCATGCGCATGATCCGCACCGCCAGCATCGAGTCACGCTCCACTACCTCGACAAATTCCTCCATCGTGGCATCGGGATTCAACAGCAGTTTTCGAATCGCGACATAGACCTCGGGCATCGAGACGTGCTCGGCCATGTCGCTGACGAATTCACGTGCAGCCTTCATTTGATAGCTATCCTGTTTAGGATTAAGCCAGGATGACCTTTTCCATGTCAGCGCTGATCGACCCGGCCTCATCCATCGAGAATTCAAGTTCCGCCTGCGTCAGCCCTGTTATTTCCAGGACTTCGGCATCGGTTACGGTATCGGCAGCGTTGCGATTTTCTGTAGTCACTGAATGGGCGCAGGTATGGGCCAGATTCATCAGTGCGGTTTCGACCTGGTTCTGGGTTGCGGCCCTGGGCGTCGGCTGGTAGCGGGTAAGCATTTGCAGGTTATCGGACAGGTTCCAGTTGGCCATCAACATGGCCCCGACGTCGCCGTAGTGATAACCCATGACCTGCACCTCGGCCACGTGTAGCGGCAGGCCCTGCTCTTCCGCTATTTTATGTGCCTCCGAGGCCTGCTGCGGAAACTTCGAATACAGCACCAGGTGACCTATTTCATGCAGCAACCCGGCGATAAACAGGTGATCGCTCTTCGACAACTTCAATTTTTCGGCCAGTAAGCGCGCCAGCACCCCCGAATACAGGCTCGCACGCCAGAAGGTATTCAACGGCATGATATCGTTGGGCAGCGACAGGCTCGATATCGCAGAAATACCCAGCACCATGTTATGCAAGGGGCCGATGCCAATCATGTTAATTGCGCGTGATATGCTTTCGACCGGTTCGGGAAAGCCGAAGTATGCACTGTTGACCACCTTCAGGACGCGTGTCGACAGGTTCGGATCAACGCTGATGACTTCGGCGAAATCGTAGATATCCGCAGCCGGGTCGTCCATCAAACGCTGCACCTTCAGATAAACCTCGGGCAACGATATCAGCTCGGTTACTTCCTGCAGGTGTTGTTGGATATCCGACATGACTGGGCAGCACTATTGTTGTTATCGGGCCAGTACCACACCGACCCTGTCAAAGTAATGACAGCAGTATAGTTTAAATATCTGAATTCACAGGTTACAGCAGGTTTGAGGATCAGGCGTTGATAGCCGGATTCAGAGTGCGGGAAAGGGCGCAGCGGTCGCGAAAATTCGCGACTGCTTGCGTCAAACGGGATATCGATCTATTGATAAAAAACGGTGGTGTACTGGTTTGGATCAACCGGTGGGATAAAGGCATCAAAGCCTTCGTTGATAACCTTGAAAATTTCATTGGCGATCACGGCATAACCCCTTGCGGTCGGGTGTATGCCATCGAGCGAATACGCCCCGCCCTGCGCGAAGGTGGAAGAGACACCGCCCGAACCATAAATGATTCCGGTCGCATTGAGCTCGGTCAGTTTCGCTGCGGCGTCGAACAGCAACAGGTCGGGGTCGGCATTCGCGGCGGCGACAATGGTCGCGTTGTACGCTGTGCGCGCGGTCTCGATATAACCTATTTCGGCTTCGGTCAATACGTCTGCGTCGAGCATCGCAGTACCCACACCCCAGATCGTGGTCGGATCGCCCATCACCGCCTCGGTTCCAATCTTGGGAGACGAGGTTAATATGATCAGATCGTTCGCAGTCGCCTGGCGAATCGACGGTAAACCAATTACCGTTGTCAGGCTATCGTCCTCGATAACCAGTGCGTTTTGCCCCGCTGCAAACACGATCGTTCGTTGAGCGATCTCGGCAGGCGAAATCGGAGTACTGGCAATTCCCGCGTTGTAGGCCGCATAGGCGCCATTACTCAACGCCGCGGTGGTCGCATCCATCGGAATCGGATTGTAGGGCACGGTCGTGAAATACGGAATCGTGGCAATATCGGGAATCGTGGCCAGCACGCCCTTAGAGTCCGGGAACGTGCCTGTGATCGCGGCAACAGCGCCATTGTAAGCCGCGTTGAACAGGGTCGGGTCGCTGACATCGGTGGTGGTCGTGCCGTAAGGTGGATTAGCGTTGCCCGGTCCCCCGTCCACTGCATACAGCAAAATGTCGTTATTTCCTATCCACAACACAAAGAAGGTCGGCGCCTGCGCCAGAAAATCCGCAATCATGGTTGTCGTGTCGTTTAACGAGAAGCGTGCAAAATACGGATTCGACGTCCCCGCAATGAATGCCGCCAGGCTGTTTGCTCCATAGTTGGCCACGGCTAGATGAATCGCCTTCGCGCCAGGCACACCCATGTTATTAAATCCACCGTTGCCGACGCGTGCGTCGATGGCGGTCGATTGCACCGGGGTTATCGTGTCCGGCGCGACTGGTTGCGACGGATTACCGGTCGGCACTAGTACGAGGCGGTCCGCGCGCCCCAGGTCGACTGCGGTATGGGTCAGGCTGCCCGTTCCCCCGACAGGCATCAGCGGCTGGGTGAAGGCCCCACCGCCGGTAAGTGCAAATTGCTGCGAAAGAATCAGCGGCAGGGAGTTTTCCTGTCCGTGAAGATACAGGGCACCATCAGCATAGCCGGCAGTTAGCGAGTCACCGAGTGCGACAAAAGTTGTAAAATCGGCAGAGCCTGCACTGGGATCTTCTCCGGAACTGCCGGAAATGTCGGTGTCGCAACCCGCTACCAGGGAAACCATGGCGAGCACAAGTAACGTTTTCGATTTGACGATTTTCATAATATCCACCCTAGTACCGGTACGACAGGCCAAACCCGATCGAATTGGCCGCCGAATCATAGTCTCCACTGAACGGGATGGTGAAACCACCCTCTTCGTAATAATCGTAGGAATTTTCTTCGTCGTCAAAAGTCAGAATCAGTATTGAAAAATCCATTTGCAGGTTCTTGGAGTATCTATAAGTAGCGCCCGCCGTATACCCGATCGAATCGTTGCGCGGAGTTATCGGCTCAAACGATCCTTCCGGTATCGGGGTTTCATCGAAATAAATACCACCGCGCAGCGTCCACTTGTCGTTGTAGCGATACTGTGCACCGAACCGATAGATGCTCGAATCTTCATAGAATCTCGGATTCACCGACTCGATACCGTTGTCGAATTCGAATGTCAGCTCGTCGAAGACATCCCAGTAGGTGCGATTGTAATCGAAAGCCAGGGTCAGCTTGTCACTGTACTTATAAGCAATACCGAGAGTCAGTTCTGCCGGTAATGGAAGATCGCCATCGACATCACCATCGGCAAAGGTGGATTCCAGGGCTGTCGGAACATCGTCGAAATCGGCATCCTCGCCACGCGCCTCGAGGATGATCTCCGAGCGATAGCTGAAACCCAGCGATGTCTTGTCCGAAAGCTTATGCAAGATGCCGAGATTGTAGCCCCACGCGGTTACGTTATCGGCCTTGATCGTAACATTGGAGCGGTTACCATCGGCATCGGTCAGTGACGTAGTCAAATTGCGATTAAATTCAACCGAACCCACCACCAGGGTGGGGCCAAAGCCGATGCTCGTGGTATCGTTTAGCTGATAGGCAATGGTGGGCTGGAAGTAGATGGCCTGCAGTTCAATATCGTTCACCAGGTGCGACCCTGCCCAGTCTTTCGGCCATTCGACCTTGTTTCCGTAAGGTGTATAGACACCCATTCCCCAGGACATTTCGTCCGATATCCTTTGCGCGAAGTATCCGTTGAGTGGCGTGCCCAGCGGAGTGTCGGTTTCCTCTTCAACCAGGGTCTCCTCGCTCGCATACTCGGTCATGCCTTCGAGCAGGAAAATACTGCCGACGATGTCGGTTTCGGCTTCGAGCTGGGTCATTGACCCCGGATTGAAAAATACGACTTCGGCACTATCGGTCAAGGCGACCCCGGTATGCCCCATCGCGAGCGCCTTCTGCCCCTGCAAGGCAACCCGGTAACCACCGGCATGCGCCGTACCCGCAATGCTGCAAGCCAGCGCTGTAATAATTATTTTTTTCATGTGTCGACTCTCTTCCTCCAGGTTCAAAAAACCTGCCTGCTCCGGGCCAATTCCTGGATTATTATTGCGTCTCGCCTGGTATTTTCCCGCGTTAACGCCATCGCTGGTATTTGTTATATTCGCGATTGGTCACAAAATCATACGCTTTAGATCGTAAAATTAAAACAATTGATACTAGAAAATACCTACATTGCGACCAGCGGTATCCACGGCAGGGGGCTGTTTGCAGGCAGTTATATCAGTAAAGACACGATTATCGGCTGGCTGGAAGGAAGCCCCTGTACCAGCGATGGACCCCATGTCCTGTGGATTAACGCCGGCCAGGGTATCGAGGTTTTGTGCCGATTCAGGTACATCAACCACTCGGACGATCCCAACGCCTGCTATTACGATGACCTCAGCGTCGTGGCGTTGCGTGACATCTGGCCGGGCGAGGAAATAACCCACGATTATAGTTGTAACGACTGGTGATTAACCTTGCACGGATGCGATATACTCACTCGCTATAAAACCACAAGTGAAACTCTCATGGTCAACGCAGAAATCGCCAAGTTCAACATGATCGAACAACAGATCCGCCCCTGGGAAGTCCTCGATCACCAGGTATTGAACACGCTTAACCAGGTCAACCGTGCAGACTTCGTGCGCGAGGCCTACAAGGGGCTTGCCTACGCGGACTGCCAGATTCCGGTCGGCAATGGCGTCAGCATGCTGCCACCAACGATCGAAGGTCGCATGCTGCAGGCGCTGTTGATCAAACCCGAAGACCGGGTGCTGGAGGTTGGCAGTGGTGGTGGATACATCACGACTTGCCTGGCAAAACTGGGCGATCGGGTTACCAGCATCGATCCGAGCGCCGAAATTATTGACTTTGCCCGAACCAACGTCACCAATAGCGGACAGGACAATGTCGAATTTCAGCAGCTTGGGCTGGCGCAGATCGATTTCTCGGCAGTCTACGACGTAATTGCGGTCACGGGTTCGTTGCCGCAAGTGCCCGAAAATCTGAAGTTGGCGCTTAAGCCGGGTGGTAGAATGTTTATCGTTGTCGGCCAGTCGCCGGTCATGGAGGCCCTGCTAATATCACGTGTCGGCGATGCCGAATGGACGACCCAATCCCTGTTCGAAACTGATCTACCGCGACTGCGAGCCTGATTAAGCGGCCAATGCGTAGCATGAACGCAACGCAGTTGGCTGCACATTTGCAATCTGCAAAACCACTGCTACTCGACGTCCGGGAACCCTGGGAATTCGAAGTCTGCCATATCGACGGCAGTATTAATATCCCGATGGGACAGATACCGCATGAGCTGGCGCAACTGCAAAATACTGACGAGATTATCGTGATCTGCCACCATGGCATTCGCAGCCAGAATGTCATCAGGTTCCTGCAACAACAGTCAGTCGTGGGGCTGGTTAACCTGGATGGTGGTGTTGACGCCTGGGCGCGCGAGGTTGACCTCGATATGCCTTTGTATTAATCCGATACCAGTTTCTTTATAATCCGCGCAAACCAAAAATGTGAAGCCTCTAATGCAAAAATTCCCGTCGAAACTCGCCTTGCTGATCTTACTATTCTGGTGGCAGGCATCGCCAGCCGAGGATCTTGTTACCGTCTACGGCCTTGCATTGGAAAATGATGCCGAACTGATGATTGCGGAATCCAGTTACCTGGCAGCAGTCCAGGCACTACCGCAGGCTCGTTCCGGACGCAAACCGCAGATATCCCTGAATGCAAGTGGTACAGCGCGTGAGTCCGATAATTCTGAAACCGGAGACAATGACAGTGAAACCATCGGCTACAGCCTTAACCTGTCGCAGTCGCTGTATAACAACGAAATCCAGGGCGATATCAACGTCGCCGAAGCCAGTACTGCGGCTGAACTCGCCCGTCTTAATGCTGCCCGCCAGGCATTAATCTTAAGGGTAGCGGAGACCTATTTCGCTATCCTCGCGGCTGAGGATAACGTCGAGTTCGCTTACGCCGAACGCAACGCTATTGAGCGTCAGCTGGAACAGGCGCAAAAACGTTTTGAAGTGGGGCTGATCGCGATTACCGACGTACAGGAGGCGCAGGCCCGATTCGACACTGCCGAAGCGGATGCGATCCTGGCCGAAAACATACTCGAAAATGCGTTACAGTCACTGGTAGTTATTACCGCCGACCCCTCGATCAAAAAACTGGCACCGTTGGGTGATGACCTCAAGCTATCGCTACCCGACCCGATCACCGCCGAGCCCTGGGTTTTACTGGCGTTAAAAAACAACCTCGATCTTATCGCGGCGCAACAGGACCTCAATGCGGCGCGTTTCGAGCGTGATAAAAATTCCAGGAGTGGATATCCAACGCTCGATCTGACGGCAAGTTATGCGGATAACGATGTCGATGGTGATGAACTAAGAGGTGATTACCAACAGGACGATCTGACCCTGGGTATTGAATTACAGGTGCCACTTTATACCGGCGGTCGCATTAGCGCCGAGCAAGCCCAGGCCGAGTCAAATTTTGTTTCCGCCAAAAACACGGTGCTGTTACAAACCCGGTTGGCTTCGCAGCAATCGCGCACGGCTTACCTCGACGTGGTTTCTGGAATCAGCCAGGTCAAGGCGCTCAAGCAGGCAAATGAGTCGAGCAAAATTGCCCTCGAGGCAACCCAGGCCGGATTCGAAGTGGGTACGCGAACCTCGGTCGACGTGTTGGTATCGCTGCGGGAAACATACCGTACCCGGCGCGACTACGCGAGTTCACGTTACGATTACCTGCTCAATAAACTGAGATTAAAACAGGCGGCGGGATTACTCAAGGAAGACGACCTTTTCGACATCAACCGCTGGTTGATTCAGCCATAGCCGATGGGCGAAGCGAGCTCCGTTTTATTCAAGGCGAGCGATTACTTATCACCGAAATTTTGGCCGATGTGGTGTATTTTCGGCCTGTTGCGCCTGGTTTCGTTACTGCCATTTCGTATCGAGCTATCGGTTGGTCGGCTGATTGGTCGCGTTATCTACCTGGTTACCGGTTCTCGCAAGAAAATAGTCGATACTAATCTTGCGCACTGCTTTCCTGAAAAGTCCGTCGACGAGCGCAATCGCATAAAAAAGGCCTGTTATCAAAATATCGGTATTTCACTGATCGAAATGGCGATGTGTTGGTGGTGGGGCGCAGACAAGTTAAGGTCGATAGTCGAGATCGAAGGACGCGAACATCTCGACGCGGTGCTCGACAGCGGACGCGGAGCTATCCTGCTGACCGGCCATTTTACCAGTCTCGAAATCGGCGCTCGCCTGCTGGCTCTGTTCATGCCGGTGCAGGTCATGTATCGAACTCAGCGAAACCAGCTGTTCGACAGCTACCTTTATACGCGGCGTTGCCGTTACTTCGTCAACACGGTATCACGCAAGAACACCCGGCAGCTGGTCAAGGGCATCAGGCAAAAAATTCCAACCTGGTACGCGCCGGACCAGGATTTCAGACGCGAGCGTAACGTGTTTGCGCCCTTCATGGGCATCGCTACCGCAACTATTACAGCAAGTTCACGCCTGGCACAGTCGTCGGGGGCAGCGATGCTGCCGTACTATCCGGAACGTAAAAAGGATGGCAGCGGTTATATCCTCCACATCGATGCCCCGCTCGAGGACTTCCCCAGCGACGATGAATTCGAAGATGCCAGCGCCATTAACCGCTCAATCGAAGAGTACGTGCGACAATTCCCCGAAAGTTACATGTGGATACACCAGCGTTTCAAAACCCGTCCTCCCGGCGAGGCCCCCTTCTACCCGTGAATCGATGAAATGACAGTGCCGTCACCCGGATTTGGATATCGCCTGCTCACCTTTCCGTTGTACCTATTCTGGATCCTGCACGCGTTGAAACACGGTTTCAAACACGGATTGCCGCGTTACCTGTCAATGCGAATGTTCGGCCTGCAGGGCGGCAATGATGAACGGATCTGGGTGCACGCCTCGTCGGTTGGCGAGGTAAACGCCGTCACGCCGTTGGTGCAAGCGCTGATGCAGCAGGGTGAAAACGTGTTATTCACGAGTTTTACCGCAACCGGCTACCAGGTGATTCAGGACCTTTTTTCCGATTCGGTTTGCAGCAGCGTGATTCCATTCGATCACTGCTGGCCATGCCGACGCTTCTTTCGACAACACAACATAAAGCTGGGCCTGGTAATGGAAACCGAGCTCTGGCCCGAGCTGCTCTACCAGGCGCGCAGCCGTGGCGTTGAGTTGTTGCTGGTCAATGCCCGCCTGTCACGGAAATCCCTGGACGCGGGTGGATTCGTGCGCGGCCTGTTATCGACGACACTCGGCTATTTCGCTCAAATCCTGGCGCGCAACAAACAGGACCTGGATGCTTTTACACGCCTGGGGGTCAGCGAAGATCGCATCAGGATCGTTGGCAACCTCAAGTTACACGGTAAACAGGCGAATCCGGTATCCCGGTTGATCGAACGCGATTACGTGATTCTTGCTTCCAGTCACTCCGGCGAGGAACAGCAGTTCCTGGCAGCACGGCCGCCGGAACTCGAGCACCTTCTGATCGTACTGGCACCCCGGCATCCCGACCGCAGCGGGACAATTCAGGTCCAGATCGAAGACCTGGGCATGACTTATTCAGTACGCAGCAAGGCGCAACCAATTGAACCGGAAACCGGGGTTTACCTGGCGGATACGCTCGGCGAACTAGCTGCCTTGATGGCCCACGCCAGGGTTGTCATCATGGGAGGTTCTTTCGATACAACCGGCGGTCACAACCTGCTCGAACCCGCAAGCCTCGGTCGTGCGATTATTACCGGGCCCTCGGACAGTAATATAGCCGAGGATATCCGGATGTTAGGCGCTGACCAGGGTGTGCTGCAGGTAGGAAGCGTTACCGAGTGCTGGGCGTCGATCGCCGATCTACTAAGACACCCGGAACGGGCGGAAGCACTAGGACAGGAGGCAAAGTCCCGCGTGATGAGCCAACCGGACATCATTCAGCAATACATGGCCCTAATCAGCAACCGACCGTAACCGAGTCCTTTACGACTGGTAACCATCCATCAGGGCCTGCCAATCGTCTTCGCCATAGTGGAGACCCCGGTTCCGATTTCTCTTTTCTATCGATCGCTGCAAGCGAAAAAGAGGTTGCCATTGCCAGTCGTCGATTTGATTCATGATACGCGCCCTGTCGAAGTCAATCACGAAAAAACGATTCTGCGAATCGATCAGTATATTGTCCGAGTTGAGATCGGCGTGGCGTATACCCTCCGCGTGCAGGCGCTTGATGAGTAATCCCAGCTGGTACCAATTTTCTGTCCCGAGATTTTCATGCTGCAGGCGCTGTGTCAGCATCTCGGTATTGACCAGGTACGCCGTTATCAATGCCGCCCGATAAACCAGGCCGCTGCGGCAGGCACAGGCAGCGATCGGTTCGGGCACGGGCAGGTCTGCTTTACGCGCACGCTGTAAAATTTTCCATTCACGCCAGGGTCGGGTTAAAGTCTTGCCCAACCACAGGTATTGATCGCTGAGCATTTTGCGCACCATACCGCCGCGATGATAACGGCGCAGGACAGCTTCCCTGCCATCGATCTCGATCAGGCAGCTTCCACCACGCCCCCCGGCACTGATAACCTGGTAACCCGGTTGATGTTGCCAGTAATCGGCAGTAAACATTTCGTCGGTAAATTCGCGTGTACTGCTTTGCAATTGCAGAATGAAACATTTCGACGATTTAAATTCGCGCGTCATGTTGCCCGATATCGTCGACCATAACCTGTGTCCGGTATCCTTCGTTTACGAGCATCGATCCATCATCGGAAACGGTATCGATGCTCACTGCACTAATTTCGGCCGCGGAAATTTGCGCATTCATCGACGTGACCTTGTGGTAATGCGGCGTGTAACCAATCCACTGACCGAGACTATGGTTAATCTGCTGTTCCCAAAGCACCTCAGCCCTGGTACCAATATGACGCTCCAGTTCCTGCCGCTTCAACCTTGCCGCCAGCGCATGCATCTCGCGACTGCGTGCCTTTTTAATGGTTCCATCGACCTGCCCCGGCAAACTGGCTGCCCTGGTTCCAGCACGTGCCGAAAAGGGGAAAATATGAATGTGCCCGAACCCTGTCTTGGTAACGAAATCCATGGTCTCGCGCCATTCCTGCTCGGTCTCGCCTGGAAATCCGGTGATCAGGTCCGTAGTTACATTAAATAACGGAATTGCCTCTCGTGCCCTATCCACCAGGCGCGCAAACTCATTGGTCTTACAGCGCCGCGCCATCCGACGTAAAACCGTGTCGCTACCACTTTGAATGGGCAGGTGCATGTGCGGCATCAAACGCGAATCCTGGAATAAATCGAAGAAATGATCAGGCAGGTCCCAGGGTTCGACCGAGGCCAGCCGAATTCGGGGAATCTGGCTATGCTCGAGAATCTCGCTTAGCAAGCGATACAGGCTGGAGCCGATATCGCTGCCGTAACCGCCAACATGCACGCCGGTCAGCGCAATTTCCTGCACGCCCTGTCGATGCAAGCTGTTTATCTCGGCCAGAATCTCTGCCTCGCAACGACTGCGCTCGGCACCCCTGGCAATCGTGACGATACAATAAGTACAGCGATAGCGACAGCCGTCCTGAATCTTGATAAATCCACGGTGACGACCTCGCACCAGCAATGCATTCAGCGATTGATCAACTAACGGTTCATGTAGCATATCGTTGACGCTACGGTTACCAACCAGAGCCAGCGTGGTTTCCACCAGTTGCTCTTTTTGCTGATTATCGACGACAAGGTCAACGCCTAGGTAGCGTTTGACCGCGTCGGGATTGAGGCTGGCATGACAGCCCGTAACCACGAGGCTGGCCTTCGGATTGTTACGCTGCAAACGTCCGATCTGCTGGCGTGATTTCCGGTCCGCCTGCGCGGTAACGGCACAGGAGTTGAACACGACCACGTCGGCTTCCGCGGCATCGGTGGTCACCTGGTGTCCGCGCTGCAAGAATTCGCTGGCCCAGGTTTCGAGCTCGGCTTCGTTAAGCCGACAACCGAGTGCCTGGAAGTTGATCAACACTTGTTGATTGCTCCTGAAAAAGTCCGCGGATTCTAACAACTTCCACTACCAAAACCCAGATTATTTCAGGGATCCACCCCCGAAAGAACGCCGCAAAAGTGTAGCGCGGCAGGGACGCCGCGCTCCAAGCGATTCCATGGATGGACCAACCGGCGTTCGCGCTGGTTGGAAGCGCCTTTTGCGGCGTTCTTTCGGGGGTGGGTCCCGACCAGAGACTGGTTATTCAAGCGTTATGATTGTGTGACGTGCTTGCCCGGAATAACGAATCGGTTAGCGGACGTTGGCGCTGGCGGTATCGGAATTGCCGCGGTTGTCGAGCCAGGAGATGGTAATCGTGTCACCCTTACGGCCCGGAATCTGAAAAGAAAGATATGGATTCCTCGAAATCGACTTACCCCAGAAAGCTTCCATGACAATCTTCCGGTTGCGGCTGACGACGACTTCCTTGATAAAGTGAGCAGGTATCTTTCTCCCGGTTTTCTTTATCTTGCGCTGCCCGGTTTCCATGGGATGGTTGATCACGCTTTTGACGACTACCTGTCCATCAATCTCGTGTGCGCGGATTTTCAGGGTCCTGGCCATGGCTACTCTCCACAGCCGTTACGGCTGACGCGAACCGGTCGCTTGTTGGTGTGCAGAATCCCATCGGCCTTGACAATGACCAGCAGATCACTGGTAGCGGCCATCCTCACTCGAGTCGATACAAAACTTTGCGCCTGGTAAATTTTGAAATAGGCGGTAAAGGGTGGTTCGTTTCCCGTAACCACGAGCGAGATTGACTCGGTATTCTCAAACCCGGATCTGATTCTGACCGGAACCATGTTCGCATCGCTGGCGATATGCGGCGCTTCTATTTCTATCTTGTCGCTCTCGCCGATATCAGCCGTACCGAAAGCTTCGCGCAGTGCGTCCGGTATCTGCTTGGCCAGAAAGGCCCTGGTGGGATAAGCGCTCAGCGCGACCCCCGGAAACAGCATTGCGCCAACGCCTAGCTGAAGGCTCGCTTTCAATAGGGTTCTTCTTTTCATGCCGGGTGCCTGCTGATAACAATATTCTGGTTACAGAATACTTATCGGCAGCCGCGGCTAAAGCTTTATTTCTGCGAGGGTCGATTGTTATTTTTCTAACAGCAGCAGGCGCTTTTCGCGAGCCTTTGATTCGGTAGCGAGATCTGTCTCGGGTAACTTAAGTACCTGATCGTAGAGTTTTACTGCCTGTTGCGGATTACCTGTAATTCGATGAAATTCTGCCTCGGCCATCATACGCAGAGCAGGTTGTTGCAGCGCCCGGTAAATTTCCGATAACTCGAAATAAACCTGCTGCTCTTGAGAAAACCTGTTTTCGAGCCGCCTTGCAATCAACAGCGCGGCCTGATTTTGGCCGACCATCTTGAGCAAGCGTACCAGGCGCAGCGAAAGCACGTAGTCCCCGGGGAAGATATCGAGCAAGCGCCGATACACCAGCTCCGCGTCGGCCTCGCGCCCCAGCTGTTCCAGGTTTTCTGCATAAGCGATGCCGTACCAGATGTTTTCACTATCGCCACGGTATAACTCACCCAGCATCTTATCGGCACGCTGATACTCGGCGGCCTGAATCGAGGCCAGCGCACGCAGATATTCGCTACCCTGCAGCGGTAAGTGATCACTACTCAGGTATTGCAGAAAATCCTTGAACAACAAAAAATCGTCCACCTGGTTGGCACCTGCGGGCAAGCTATTGGCCCGGTTAATCGCTTCCGCGACACGATTATTGCTGAGTGGATGGGTACGCAAGTACTCGATCCCACCAAGCCCGGAACTGCCCGAGAGCTGACCCATGATGCCGAAAAACTCGACCATGCCCTGGGGATCGAACCGGGCATCACTCAACAGCCCGATCCCGATCCGATCGGCCTCGTATTCGTTCTCCCGGGTGTAATTGATCATCGCTTGCTGACCGGCCGCCGCACCACCAAATAACAACGCGCTACCGGCCTGTGAATCGACGCTCCCGACCAGCAAACCCGCGAGCATCGTCAAAATGGTCGCGTTGCTGATCTCACCTGCTTTTTCCATCATGTTGATGCCGTGCATCAATCGGACGTGGGCTATCTCGTGTGCCAGCACCGAGGCCAACTGGTGCTGGGTACGAGCCAGCGCGATCAAACCCCGGTTCACACCGATATAGCCGCCGGGCAGCGCGAATGCGTTTACCGAATCATCACGCACGATGAAGAAACGGTACTCGCGCGCGCGGTTGTCAACTCCTGCCAGTAACCGGAATCCAAAGTCATTAATATAGTGATCGAGCAACGGGTTGGTTTCGATCAACCCGTTTGCCAGAAGTTTTTCGTAAACCGAGCGCCCTAACTTCGTCTCGCGGTCAATGTTAAATGGCGCATTTTCACCCAGGCTCGGCAGCTCGGAATTCGCGTAGGAAACCTGGCTGTTTAGCAGCAGCGAAATTCCGATACAGGCCATGAGGCCGAGATTGCGTAATAGCCGGAAACACAACAACATTTTACTGGGATCGATATAAAATTGGACTATATTAGAATAGTATCGACACAGTAGTACAGTATTCGTTCCACAAGCCAGGTTCTATGTCCCGGATAAAAGAAATAAGCGTTTCCGATTTGCATCGCATGTTACGCAAGGAAGATCATTTTGAATTACTCGATATCCGTACCCCGGCGGAAATCGAGCGTGGTGTATTGCCCAACGCCAAGACGCTGGCGATGCACCTCATCCCGCTAAAAATCAACTACTTCTCCGAATCACCGCGCCAAATCGTTATCTACTGTCGAACCGGGAGCCGCTCTGCGCAGGTTTGCCGTTTCTTAAACCAGCAGGGTATCAATAACGTGATCAGTCTGCGCGGTGGCGTCGTCAAGTGGGCGGCGGGAGGTCATGCTCTCGACCTTAAACCCGCCGAGGCCATCGTCTAGTTACGGTCTCGCTTGCCTTTTAAAAAGCCCTGACATATAAATGCCGTTTGGTAAGACCCGCCAACCGGCAAACGGAGATTTTTGATGGCAACATTCGACCGGGAACTTGACGCCTCGGGACTGAACTGTCCGCTGCCAATGTTGCGGGCAAGGAAAATGCTTGACGACATGGAGCGCGGTCAAACCCTGAAAGTAATCTCGACTGACCAGGGATCGATAAAAGACTTCGAGGCATTTTCGAAGCAGACCAATATCCAGCTGTTGTCATCGGGTGAGGAAGGTGGAAAGTTTGTTTTTCTACTGAAGAAAATCTGAAGTCCCCGATTCTCCTGAAAATCCCGTCAAACCCGGCTTAAATCGATTCCGAGCCGCAAACATCGATAATCCCGGCCCTGGGCGTCTAAATTTGCGATTTTTTGGGATATCTTCAATAAATCCAAGCTGTTATTAGTGCATTTGACTATTAACCATAATAGAATTTTGGGTTTGGCATAAACAATTGCGCTTTTTGTTTTAATGATTATCAGAGGTTAGTGTGGAATTATCGGGTTCCGAAATAATAATCCAGTTCTTGAAAGACGAAGGGATCAAACACCTGTTTGGCTACCCGGGTGGTGCCGTCCTGCATATCTACGACGCACTGCAGAAGCAGGACGACGTAGAGCATATCCTGGTGCGTCATGAGCAAGGTGCTACGCATGCCGCGGATGGTTATGCACGGGCAACCGGCAAGCCAGGCGTCTGCCTGGTGACTTCCGGTCCCGGCGCGACCAACGCGATCACCGGCATCGCGACTGCCTACATGGATTCGATACCACTGGTTGTAATAACCGGTCAGGTTCCAAGCCACGCAATCGGTAGTGACGCATTTCAGGAAGTCGACTCGGTGGGCATATCCCGACCCTGTGTCAAACATAATTTCCTGGTCAAGGATTTAAATAAACTGGCGGAGACCCTGAAGAAGGCTTTTTACGTTGCCACCAGCGGTCGTCCCGGCCCCGTCGTTGTCGATATCCCGAAGGATATTACCGCGCCGCATATCAAGATTCCGTACCAGTACCCGGAAAAGGTCGAGATGCGCTCCTACAATCCGAATTTCAAGGGTCATCCGCGCCAGATTAAACGTGCAATCGAATTAATGCTCAGTGCCAAGCGGCCCATGATATATACCGGCGGCGGCGTTATTCTCGACAATGCGTCGGATGAGTTGCGCAGCTTTGTGCGTAAGCTCGGATATCCGATCACGCAAACCCTGATGGGCCTGGGGGCTTTTCCCGGAACCGATCCGCTATTTATTGGAATGCTGGGCATGCACGGCACCTACGAAGCCAACATGGCGATGCACGAATGCGACGTTTTAATTTGCATCGGGGCACGTTTTGACGATCGTATAACCGGTGTGACCAGTAAGTTCTGCCCCTATGCCCAAGTTATTCATGTCGATATCGATCCCGCATCAATTTCAAAAACGATCAACGCCGATATTCCGATCGTCGGGGGTGCCAGACAGGTTCTGATCGAGATGATAAAACAGCTGGAACACACCGATCTCAGAGTCGACAAGAAGGCGCTTGATGCGTGGTGGAAAACTATCAAGGCCTGGCAGTCGCAGGAAAGCTTCGCTTACGAGAAGAAGAAAGGCCTGATTCAGCCGCAGGAGGCCGTGGAAGAACTCTATAAAGTCACCAAGGGTGATGCTTATATTACTTCGGATGTCGGTCAACACCAGATGTATGCCGCCCAGTTCTATCATTTCGATAAGCCACGACGCTGGATCAATTCCGGGGGTCTCGGCACGATGGGATTTGGACTTCCCGCTGCGATGGGCGTCAAACTTGCCTTCCCCGATAAGGACGTCGCCTGCGTCACCGGAGAAGGCAGCATCCAGATGTGCATCCAGGAGTTATCCACCTGCCTGCAGTACGGCACCCCGGTCAAGATTATTAATCTTAATAACCGCTATCTCGGAATGGTGCGCCAGTGGCAGGAATTCTTCTACGAGAAGCGTTATTCGCATGTTTACATGGATTCGCTGCCCGATTTCGTCAAGCTGACCGAGGCCTACGGGCACGTCGGCATTCGCGTCGAAGATCCCGACGATTTACACGATGCAATGGTTGAGGCCTTCAAGCTCAAGGACCGAACCGTGTTTCTCGACATCATTACCGACCAGGAAGCGAATGTATACCCGATGATTTCGGCCGGAAAAGCCCATAACGAAATGGATATCTCCCCGCTGCAGCAGAAAGTGCAGGCATCACTAAAGGCGAAGGGAGAACTGGTTTAATGCGACACATCATTTCCCTGCTGGTCGAAAACGAGGCCGGCGCACTTTCCCGTATCTCCGGTTTGTTCTCCGCGCGGGGTTACAACATCGAATCGCTGACGGTGGCGACCACGGAAGACCAGACCCTGTCGCGCATGACGATTATTACAACCGGCTCGGATCGTATCATCGAGCAGATCACCAAGCAGCTCAATAAACTCGTCGATGTCGTCAAGCTGCAGGACTTTACCGAGGGTAATTTCATCGAGCGTGAAATGATGTTTGTCAAGGTCAAGGCCGAAGGCGAATCGCAGCGTGCCGAGGTAAAACGCCTGTCGGATATATTCCGGGCACGTATTATCGACGTCACCGATACCACTTTCTGTATCGAGTTGACCGGCGCTGGGGATAAACTCGACGCTTACATCAGGGCCATGCACGAAAACAACATCGTCGAGGTGGTTCGCTCCGGCTCGATGGGTATAATGCGCGGCGAAAAAGCGCTTACCATTTAGTGGTACCCGGAAGGTACGCTTTAATAAAAAAACATTAACCAGATTTTCGACACGAGGCAGTTATGAACATTTATTACGATAAGGATTGCGATTTATCCATCATCCAGGGCAAAAAGGTCACCGTTGTCGGTTACGGTTCACAGGGCCATGCCCACGCGAATAATCTTAAAGATTCCGGCGTCGACGTTACAGTCGCACTGCGCGAGGGCTCGGCTTCGGCCGCCAAGGCCGAGGCGGCGGGTCTCGCCGTCAAGAATACTGCTGACGCTATCCGCGAAGCCGACGTAGTCATGATCCTTACCCCCGATGAATTTCAAAGCGATCTTTACGCCAACGAAATCGAACCAAATATCAAGCAGGGCGCTGCCATGGCGTTCGCGCATGGATTCGCGATTCACTACAACCAGGTAGTGCCGCGCGCAGATCTCGACGTCATTATGATCGCACCCAAGGCGCCGGGGCACACCGTGCGCTCCGAGTTTGTCAAGGGCGGCGGTATTCCTGACCTGATCGCGATCCAGCAGGATGCCTCGGGCATGGCAAAAGAACTGGCGCTATCCTACGCTGCCGGTATCGGCGGCGGGCGCACCGCAATTATCGAAACCACTTTCCGGGACGAGACCGAAACCGACCTGTTCGGTGAGCAAACGGTATTGTGCGGGGGCACCATCGAGCTGGTCAAGGCCGGGTTCGAAACACTGGTCGAAGCCGGCTATGCCCCCGAACTTGCTTATTTCGAATGCCTGCACGAGCTCAAGTTAATTGTTGATTTGATCCACGAGGGCGGTATCGCCAATATGAACTACTCGATTTCGAACAATGCAGAGTACGGCGAATACAGCACCGGCCCGAAGATTATCAACGAGGAAAGTCGCTGGGCGATGAAGGAATGCCTGAACGATATTCAAAGCGGCGCCTATGCGAAAAAATTCATTAGTGAAGGTCAATCGAACTACCCCGAGATGACCGCCTGGCGTCGCAACAATGCGGCACATGAAATCGAACAGGTCGGCGCCCGGCTGCGAGCGATGATGCCCTGGCTAAGCGCTAACGCATTGGTGGATAAATCCAAAAACTAAAAGGATTCGTAGGCGCCTCGCGTCGGTCCTGAATCTATGGATGACAGCAACCCGAAAGAAGTTCGCAAGCGTATGCGCAAGGGCATCTACCTGTTGCCCAACATGTTCACCACGGGCGCCCTGTTTGCCGGGTTCTACGCGATTATCGCGGCCATGAATGAGCGCTTTGAAATTGCCGCAATCGCAATTTTCCTGGCCGGTTTACTCGACGGCCTGGATGGCCGCGTGGCGCGCCTGACCAATACCCAGTCGGCCTTTGGCGCCGAGTACGACAGCCTTTCCGATATGGTTTCATTTGGTGTCGCGCCGGCACTGATCATGTACCTGTGGTCGCTGGAATATCTGCGCGATGTATCGCCGTTCATGGGTAAGTTGGGGTGGCTGGCAGCATTTATTTATGCAGCTTCGACCGCGCTCCGACTGGCGCGCTTCAATACCCAGATCGGCGTTGCCGACAAGCGCTACTTCCAGGGTCTTGCCAGTCCCGCGGCAGCAGCCGTGGTCATGGGTGCGGTCTGGGTATGCGAAAGTTACGACATCGCCGGAGAGGACGTGACCTACGCGGCACTGGTGCTTACCACCGTGACCGGGATCCTGATGGTCTCACGATTCCCTTACTACAGTTTCAAGGATTTCGATTTACGCGAACGCGTCCCTTTCGTGGCGATACTGGCGGTGGTGCTGATTTTTGTTTTCCTGTCAATGGAAACGGCAACCGTGCTGTTCTCTTTCTTTTTCCTGTACATGTTGTCCGGCCCGATCGTTTCGCTATTCCGCTGGAATCGCAAGCGGGTGCGCCTTTCGGGATCCCAGCAGTAACTCCCGCCTGAGCATAGAACCGAGATTTTGCTTGGCAAGCTCGTCAGAGTTGGCTATATTTCATTCTATGCAATTTCGGTACCCCAGTTCCCCAATACAGACTCCAGCCAGCCTGGGTCTCCTGCCTGCGTACCTGCTGCTGTCTCTGCTGCTCGCTCTGCTGCCGTAAGGCAGATCAGAGAACTCCTGACGAGGGCAAACGTAAACAACACCCATTATATTTAACGTTCAGACAGACGAGATAGCCATGAGCAAAGAGAAATTAATCATTTTTGACACCACGCTGCGCGATGGTGAGCAGAGTCCGGGTGCGTCGATGACGCGTGATGAAAAAATACGCATCGCGCGGGCACTTGAATTGATGAAAGTCGACATTATCGAGGCGGGATTTCCAATTGCAAGTGACGGGGATTTCGAATCGGTTAAGGCAGTTGCCGAAATCATCAAGGACAGTACGGTATGTGGGCTCGCGCGGGCCAAACAGGTCGATATCGAGCGCGCCGGCGATGCCATCAAACCCGCTATTTCGGGACGGATCCATACCTTTCTGGCCACTTCACCCATTCACATGGAACACAAACTGCGCATGACACCCGACCAGGTGGTAGAAGCAGCCGTGGCGGCCGTTCGCATGGCGCGAAAGTACACCGACGACGTCGAGTTTTCCCCCGAAGATGCGGGTCGTTCGGAACCTGATTTTCTGTGCCGCATCATCGAGGCAGTTATCGCCGAGGGCGCGACGACGATCAATATCCCGGATACCGTGGGTTACAATGTGCCACATCAATTCGGTCAATTGATTAAGGACCTGATGGAGCGCATCCCCAACTCGGACCAGGCGATCTTTTCCGTGCATTGTCACAACGACCTGGGGCTTGCAGTCGGTAATTCATTATCCGCCGTGTTGTGCGGTGCACGCCAGGTTGAATGCACCATAAACGGCCTGGGCGAACGCGCCGGAAACGCATCGTTAGAGGAAATCGTCATGGCGGTTCGAACCCGCCAGGATATATTTCCCTGCGATACCAGTCTTGACACCACGCAAATCATGAACTGCTCTAAAATGGTTTCAGGAATAACCGGCTTTACAGTACAGCCTAACAAGGCAATTGTTGGGGCTAATGCCTTCGCGCATGAATCCGGCATCCACCAGGATGGCGTCCTGAAATCACGTGAGACTTACGAAATCATGCGCGCCCAGGATGTTGGCTGGTCAACCAACAAGCTGGTGCTTGGCAAGCATTCGGGCCGCAATGCCTTCAAATCGCGCATGGCGGAGCTGAACATCGAGTTCGCATCGGAGGAGGAACTGAACGAGGTCTTCACCCGTTTCAAGAGCCTGGCGGATAAAAAGCACGATATCTACGATGAAGACCTGCTCGCATTGGTCAACGAAGCCGCGCTCGAAACCGAAAACGAAACCATCAAGCTGGTCAGCCTGAAAGTTTGCTGTGAAACCGGTGAAACACCCTGCGCGACGATGACGCTGAATATCGATGGCAGCGAGAAACAGGCTGAAGCCAGCGGTGACGGGCCGGTCGACGCCTGTTTCAAGGCAATTGAAAAGTTGACCGGGACCGGCGTCAACCTGCAGCTTTACTCGGTCAACGCAATTACGACCGGAACCGATTCGCAGGGTGAGGTTACCGTCAGGGTCGAAAAAGAAGGCCGCGTCATCAATGGCCAGGGAGCCGATACGGATATTGTCATTGCTTCGGCAAAATCCTATATCAATGCCTTGAACAAGGTAATCAATAGCGCTGATCGAACCCATCCCCAGCTGGGAGATGTATAAAAGTCGATGTTAACCAACCGGCAACAGCAATGCCTGCAGGGAATCGGCATTCAAGTTTGGAGTGAACGTCAAGCTGTCCCCGGCGACAGGTCGGCAAGCGAACCTGTCGCCGAGGCAGGCAGCGACCCTGTATCACGAACCGAAGCTGATGTCATTGAAGGTTCGACTACCGTGATCCCGGTGAGCCCTGTTGCCGAGACATCTATTCCAGAAAGCTTCGCATCCTGGGATTCGATTATCGACGCAATCCATACCTGTGACGCCTGCGAGCTTGCGCAAAATTGCACGCAAAAAGTACCCGGAGTTGGTGACCGACACGCAGATCTTTTAATTATCGGCGAAGGCCCGGGGCACGAGGAAGATATTCGTGGCGAACCTTTTGTCGGACGCTCCGGGCAATTGCTCGACCGGATGCTGGCCGCAATCGGTATCTCGCGCGAACAGGTTTACATCACTAATATCGTAAAATGTCGCCCCCCCAATAATCGTGACCCGAAACCCCATGAGGCGCAACAATGCCGCGCCTACCTGGAGGCACAAATCGAGCAGCTTGCGCCCAGGGTAATTCTCTCGGTCGGTCGGGTATCCGCGCATAACCTGCTCAATACCAGTCAACCGGTTGGCAAGCTGATAAAGCAAATGCACAAACTGCCTGGAACTGAAATTCCGGTCAAGGTCACCTACCACCCGGCCTACCTGTTGCGCAACCCATCAGCCAAGGCTATCGCTTGGCAGGATCTAAAACTGCTCTACCAGATGCTGCAATGAGTAATTCCGAGTTGTGGTTTCGGCGCATGACCCTTGCCGACATCCGGTGGGTCATGAATGTCGAACGCGAGGTATACCAGTTTCCATGGACCGATAAAATCTTCAACGACTGTATTCGCGTCGGCTATCACTGCTGGCTGGCACTTTATCAGCAGAGTATCGTGGGTCACGCGGTTATCAGCGTCACCGCCGGCGAAAGTCACATGCTGAACCTGTCGATAGCCAGGGAACACCAGCGCAAGGGCTACGGGAGGCAATTTATCGAGTTTCTGGTCGAAGAGGCCCGTGACCGTGATGCACGGACGATGTTGCTCGAAGTTCGGCCGAGTAATACCGCCGCGATAAGTTGCTATAATTCGGCCGGCTTTAACGAAATCGGATGCCGTAAAGACTACTACCCTGCAAACGAAGGCCGTGAAGATGCCTTGTTGTTTGCAAGGCATATATCACCGCCTGGCGATGCGCTCAGCCGCTAGCCAGTCCTGTTAACAAGTTTGGAAGCTATACATGTCAGACATTGACGAAATGCGTCGACGCCGTACCTTTGCGATCATTTCGCATCCGGATGCCGGCAAGACGACGGTGACCGAGAAGCTGTTATTGTTTGGTAAGGCAATCCAGATGGCCGGCACCGTTAAAAGTCGCAAGGCGGCCAGGCACGCCACCTCCGACTGGATGGAACTGGAAAAACAGCGTGGCATCTCGGTAACCTCGTCGGTGATGCAGTTTCCCTACCGCGACATTATTATCAACCTGCTTGACACACCGGGACACGAGGATTTTTCGGAGGACACCTACCGAACCCTGACCGCGGTTGACTCTGCACTCATGGTGATCGACTGCGCCAAGGGCGTAGAGGCCCGTACCATTAAATTGATGGAGGTCTGCCGGTTACGCGATACCCCGATCATCACCTTCATTAACAAGCTCGATCGTGAAGGTCGGGACCCGATCGACCTGCTGGATGAAGTCGAAGAAGTGCTTAAGATTCAATGCGCACCGATTACCTGGCCCATCGGCATGGGGAAAAGTCTGAAAGGAGTGTTCCATTTACTCAACGACTCGGTGCATCTGTTTTCCGCGAGTGATGCGGAAAAAATATCGTCCGGTGAAGTGATAGAGGGTCTTGACAACCCGAGGCTTAACGATGTGTTGGGTGGCATGGCAGACGAACTGCGCGAGGAGATCGAGCTGGTGCGCGGCGCCGCCAGTGAATTTGATCTCGAAAGCTATCTTCGAGGCGAACTGACCCCGGTCTTCTTCGGATCCGCGATCAACAATTTCGGCATGGCCGAACTGCTCGATGCCATCAGCGCATACGCACCGCATCCCACGCCCCGCCCTGCCAGGAGCCGCGACGTTGCACCCGACGAGGACAAGCTCACCGGTTTCGTGTTCAAGATCCAGGCAAACATGGACAAGCAACACCGTGATCGAATTGCCTTCATGCGGATCTGTTCGGGAAAATATACCCGGGGCATGAAACTGCGGCACGTCCGTATCGGCAAAGACATGAAAATTCCGGATGCATTGACCTTTTTTGCGGCCGACCGCGGGCGCGTGGAAGAAGCCTATACCGGGGATATCATCGGCATTCACAACCACGGCACCATTCGAATCGGTGACAGCTTCAGCCAGGGCGAGCAGCTTGCCTTCACCGGTATCCCGAATTTCGCCCCGGAACTGTTCAGACGCGCGCAGCTGAAAGACCCGCTTAAAATGAAAGCCCTGCTGAAAGGATTGACCCAGTTATGCGAGGAAGGTGCAACCCAGCTATTCAGACCAATCGCCAACAATGACCTGATACTTGGAGCGGTCGGGGTGCTCCAGTTCGACGTGGTCGCTCATCGACTCAAAGACGAATACGGTGTGGACTGCCAGTTTGAAGCCGTTAACGTCAATACTGCCCGCTGGATCTCCTGCAGCGACAATAAAAAACTCGAGGAATTCAAAAAGAAAATGCGTAACAACCTGGCTCTCGACCATGCCGGGGACCTTGCCTACGTTGCCCCGTCACGGGTTAACCTGACCATGACCGAGGAACGTTGGCCTGAAATAGAATTTCTCGCAACCCGTGAGCATGGTGACTATGAGACTGAATAGGTGGATTTTACTTGCGGGCGTTATGGTTCTCTCCAGCATCAGCAAAATCTCAACTGCGGGCGTGGGCCTTGCGACGCGTGACCTCAATCCCGTGCTGCAACCAATCTATTTGCCGACCCAGGCTCCCGTTAACCCAGACAATGGCTGGCGAATCGACCACAGCTTTTATATAACGAATACCCTCCAGGAAGAAAGTGAAAGTGGCGAAAACCTGGTCATCGACGTGGAAAACTATCGCTACGAGCTCGGTTTCAGTTACCGCAAAGACCGATGGCTGGCGCAGGTAAATATTCCCTTCGCGGCCAACAGCGGCGGTCAGCTCGACGGATTGATCGATAGCTGGCACGAATTATTCGGATTACCTGAAGGCGATCGGGACAAGTTCCCCAAAGACGAATTTAACATCGAATACCTGCGCGAGGGAATCGAACAGTTTTCGCAGGATAGTGACACCAGCGGCCTCGGCGATCTTTCAATCGCAATCGGTTTTGAGTCGCAGAACGAGATCCGTTACTTCGTCGGCATCGAGTTACCGACCGGCTCCGAGTCAGATTTCAGCGGTAACGAGGCGGTCGATTTCGCAATCTGGATTTCGCGTGAAAAGCGTATCGATGAAGAAATGTCGCTCTACGGATTGCTGGGATTAAGTTTCCCCGCTGACGACGGCACCCTTGAAGGACTGATCGTCGATGAAATCTGGGTGGCCCAGCTAGGCCTCGAGTACCGATTTAGCGAGAAACTGGTCGGAATCGCCCAGCTTGACCTGCATTCCGAAACGATTGAAGACAGCGATCTGGACGCTTTCGATGAATCGCTTCAGATTCAACTGGGGCTCGGATTTCTCGGATTGTTCGAAAACCACCGGGTCGACCTGTTCTTCTCCGAAGATATCCTGGTCGGCACTGCACCCGATATCAGTTTTGGTGCCCGCCTGAGCACGGGATTCTGATTCAGGTTTAATCTTCGAGTACGGTCACAATTTGCGGATCGCTCTCCAGGGTCCGGTGCACCGGGCATTTGTCGGCGATCTCGAGCAATTTCTGGCGTTGCTCTCCACTCAGCTCACCTGCCAGGGAAATACGACGCGTAATGCGTTCGATCTTGTCATCACAATCGATGCAATCCTCGGCGTGTACGCGTTCATGTAGCAGTCGAATCGACACGTCTTCAAGCGGCAGTTTTTTAAAATTGGCATACATGCGCAGCGTCATCGAGGTACAGGCACCCAGCGACATCAGCAACAGGTCATAAGGATTCGGGCCCAAATCCGAGCCGCCGTACTTCTGCGGTTCATCTGCTCGCAGGAAGTGACTGTTAGTGTACATGCCACGTAAAAACTTTTGATTCAATTCGGATATCAGCACTTCGCCTGATACGAGGTCCGGATTCTCAACGGTATCCGTTTCGGGACCGAGCTCGAGATAGCGGCTTGTCCAGGAGGCGATTGTCAGCGCAACATACTCCGCATCGTCTGCCTTGCTCAATAGATGATCGGCCTGATCGAGCGAGATGAAGCTCTTCGGATGCCTTGCCGACTGGTAGATGCTGGCCGCCTCGTCGATCGACACAATTGTATCCACGGGCGAATGAAACACGAGAAGCGCAGCGTCAAGGTCGCGTATTTTTTCGGTTGACGAATATTGATCGATATCGTCAAGAAACTGTTTCTTGATCGAAAACTCGCGCGCGCCCAGTGCAACCACCGCTTCACCCTGCTGCTGGATCTGATCGGCCTTTTCCTTGAAAAGGTGGGCCACGTGTTGCGCGGTCGCGGGTGCGCCGATTGTTACCACTGCCTTGACGGAATCGAGTTTTACCGCCGCGCCGAGGACCGCGGCGCCACCGAGACTATGTCCGATCAGAATTTGCGGGGCTCGATAGCTTTCCTCAAGCGCCTTTGCGGCGAGGATCAAATCTTCGATGTTCGATGAAAAATTAGTATTGGCAAAATCGCCGTCGCTGCTGCCAAGCCCGGTAAAGTCGAAACGCAAAACTGCGATACCCCGGGTGGCGAGGGCGCGACTGATTCTTGATGCCGCGGCAATATCCTTGCCGCAGGTAAAGCAGTGCGCAAACAGTGCAAAACTGGAAACATCGCCAACCCGCTCGGGCAGTTCAAGCAAACCGGCCAGTTTTTCACCATTGGAATTTTCAAATTCCAGTTTGATTTTATTCATTATGTTGCCCCCAAAAGGTTATGATTGTGTGACTTGCAGTAAACCGACAGGTCCCCGTTGAAGCCACAGTTTAATCGAATTCTACGCAGGATTTTATTTCTCTGGGTAAAGGTCGATGTTTTCCCTGCAGGTAATCTGGCTTCGGTCCTGGATCCTGCGCGTCCTACACTCTATGTGCTTGCCGACCGTGGCATCAGTGATTTACTGGTATTAACCCAGGCCTGCCATCGCTACGGTCTTCCAGAGCCGCAGGCCCATATCCCGATCGATGCCTTAAGCCATTTGCACTCCGTTTACAGCATTGCTTCACGCAGCCCGCTGACCGACTGGATTAAACGCCGGCGCAAACGCTCGGCGAAGCTGACCGAATTAATGCAAGCCTTCGCAGACGACAAGGATCTGGATTTGCAGGTTGTGCCGGTTTCGGTTTTCTGGGGCCGCTCCCTGTCACGTCACAAAAACTGGCTGCAGGTCCTGTTCGCGGATACCTGGGCGCTTGCCGGGCGTACCCGCAAGTTCTTTACCATTTTATTTCACGGCCGTAACACGCGGCTTATTTTTTCGCAGGCGCTCGATTTTCGCGAGCTTATAGAACAAAACGGCAATGACGAACAGGATCTGCAGGAATCTCTGGTTGCCATGCTGCGTCAACAGCGTGAAGCCACCCATGGACCCCAGATTACCAGCCATAAGCACTTGTCCGCGAAAGTTATTGAAGATCAAATCGTTCAAAGCCTGGTCTCCGAAGAGGCCGATAGTACGCTGCAAAGCTATACAAGGGCACACAAGTATTGTCGCGAAATATTTGCCGACTGCACCCAGCTGACGATCGAAGTCATGCTGCGATTATTGCGTGCGTTCTGGAACCGATTCTATAGCGGAATCGAGGTATACAATGTCGAACGTATTCGCCAGGCTGCTCTGACTCATCAACTGGTGTACGTTCCCTGCCATCGGAGCCATGTCGATTACCTGCTACTTTCTTATGTAATATACAACGAGAACCTGGCACTACCGTATATCGCTGCAGGAGACAATCTCAATATTCCCTTTATCGGCCGGATACTGCGCGGCGGTGGGGCGTTTTTTATCCGCCGCAGTTTCAAGGATAACGCAGTCTACAACGCGGTAATTCGCGCCTATATTAACCAGCTGGTTGAGCTCGGGGTTCCGCTGGAATATTTTGTCGAGGGCGGCCGCAGTCGCACTGGAAGAATGCTCAAGCCCAGGTTCGGAATGCTTGGCATGACCGTCGATGCCTACATCAAGAGCCAGGTCCGACCCCTTGCTTTTGTTCCCGTTTATATCGGGTATGAGAAACTGATCGAGGGTAAATCTTACCTCGGTGAACTCTACGGGGGTAACAAGAAACGCGAGTCAACCCTGGGTGCCTTAACTGCAATTTTCAGGCTCAAGGGCCATTTCGGCAAGGTTACCACGAGCTTCGGCGAGCCCATTGAGCTCAACCAGATACTTCAACAACACTGCGACGACTTCTCGGATCGATACGAAGAGGTCAGGCAAAAACCCGAATGGTATCTTGCCAGCCTGCATCATCTGGCCCGGGAGATCATGTACGGTATCAATCGCGCCTGCGTCATCAACCCGGTCAATTCGATCGCCACCATTTTGCTTGCCACGCCCCGGCAAAGCATCGAAATTGAAGAGCTAATAAGCCAGGCCCGCCTCCATCACCGGCTCATCCGCGGGGCCCACTGCCTGGCGTCGATCCATATCGAAGGCAAGGTTAACAAGAAGCAGATCAGGCGTATTGCAGACCAGAAAATTATTCACATCCGCGAGCATGAACTGGGTGATATTGTTTACCTGAAGCCGAAGGATTCGGTCCTGATTGGATACTATCGCAACAATAGTTTACACAGCCTGGTTATCCCGGCGCTGATTGCCTGTTGTTTCGTCAATGTCCGACGGGTACCACGCGCCAGCGTACAGCGGAAAATAAAACTGCTTTACCCGTTTCTGAAATCGGAACTGCAACTGGAGTGGCAGGATACCGGTCTCGAGGAAATTGTCGATGAATGTATCTCCTGCCTTATCGACGAATCCCTGCTCGAGCAGGTCGACAAGGATTTACGACGTCCGCGGCGCAGTAATCACGAATTTATCCAGTTGACCAGGCTGGCGCACATTGTTCAGCCTATTCTCGAGCGATACTACATGACCTTTATCGTACTATGGCAAACTTCGGGGGATCCATTGCAGGAAGCGACACTGGAACATCGCTGCCATTTGCTCGCACAAAAAATCTCGATGATTTATGGCTTTAATTCACCTGACTTTTTCGACCGCCTGCTGTTTCGGGACTTTATAGAGACCATGCTCGAGAACGAATATCTGGTGAAGAACAATCAGCAGCAGCTGGAGTTCGCAACGGAATTCGATTACGTCAGTCTCGATGTACGTAACCTGCTCAGCACCGAGGTCCGCAGCAGTATCCTGTCCCTGATCAAGACCGCCCCCCAATAACCTGTCGCCAATCGGCAACCAATGAGGCTCCTCGGGACTGACTGGGTGGCCTGCGGCTCCCTGAAAAAGTATTTCGATATTGGACATGATTCTTGCCACGGTGAGTGGATCCCCACAAAAGTGTAGCGCGGCAGGGATGCCGCGCTCCAAGCGATTCCATGGATGGACCAACCGGCGCCTGCGCCGGTTGGAAGCGCCTTTTGTGGGGATCCACTCGCCATGGCAACGGCGGAGGCTTAAATGAGCGGGTTAGCGCCAGGTGCCGGGGATTTGCTTTTTGCCGTGGCAGAACTCGATTTTTACGATGTACATCCAGGCATCACCGTAGCTCGTCGGGATTTCAATGCGCTGGTAGAAGTGCGGGTACCACTCGAGGTCGTCCAGCATCCTGATCTGGCGATTACTGACGTGGTAAACCTCGCCCTCGATTGCATGACGGCCGTGCAGGCACACCGCGGGATAGTCGTCGAACTCGTACATCGAGTAAATTTTTTGAGTTTTAAAGTTACCGAGGAACTCGGCGCCATGCATGAAATGGCTATTGCGATGGCCTTTCTTCAAGGTGCCATAGACAAACACCCGATTCATAACTTTTCGTTAAACTGGCGTATTTTCCGGCGCTGCTTCTTGTCGGGACGGGTACTCGAACGGGGCCGCTGCATCATAGCCAACCTGCGTTTCTCCGCCTCGTCAACGCGTCGTTCGATACTACCCTCGGTTTCTCGGTACATGTTCTGTGCAGTGGAAGCCGGGCCACGACGGTCCGAGACATCGGTCACGATCACTTCATAACGCTCATACCCGCGCTGAATTTCATAGCAATCATTTAATTTAACCTTGCGCGACGGTTTTATTCGATTGCCTGCCAAGTGGACCTTGCCGCCGGAAACTGCCTCGCTGGCGAGTGCCCTGGTTTTGAAAAAGCGCGCTGCCCACAACCATCTATCGAGACGAACGGTATTTTCGTTATTACTCATCCGGCTACCGGTTATCATGTCTACGCGTTAATCATAATTCTTATTTACGTATTTCATAACCCTGTCCGCCATCGAAAAACCACTTAACACGGCCCCCTCGATGCGCGGCGCTGTGCACCAGTCACCGCAGGCACCGATCGCTCCCGGTTCGTCGAATAACGAATCTTCACTGATCGGATTGATGGGCAATGCGTGCTTCCAGCAATGCACCGAGGACGAGACCGGCTGACTGGCTCCCAGATCAGTTGCCTCCCAGAAAGCATCGAGCAGGGCATTCATAACACGACCCCGAAAACTGGCGGCATATTGCTGAGACCATTCAGGGGAGGCCTGTAAAACCCAGCAATCGGCATCGTTGCCAGTTTCGTTAATCCGGTAACGGGAAATCCAGGAAAGTGGGGAATCAAGAACGAATGCCGCATCGTAGGGAATGTTAAGCGTTTTCTCGAAAGCGAACATCGCACTCCAGCACGCGGTCATATCGACATTTTCAGCAGGCCTGGCAATTGTTGCAATCGCTCGACACAAACTGGCGACCTGGTGCGCCGAAGTCGCGATAATGACAATATCATGCACACCCTGATAATCGCCGCGTTCGTTGAAAAGCCGCCAGCCACCGCCCGCCTGCCGCTCCAGTTCGGATATATTGGCCGAAGTCACCAGATCGCAATTAAGCGCCAGTTTCTCCGCGATAACCTGCATCCGCGGCACACCGACAAACCGCTGCGTCGACATGTCGCTGTTAATAACCTGCCCTTTCTGCAGTTCGACGATCCAGCCGTCCCAGGGGCGCACGATACCCTCGGTCTGCCAGGCTGAAACTATATTCCAGAACAGTGGATTGTTTACCGTGAAATATTGTGCGCCGTGGTTAAACTCGTAATGCCCGGCCCGAAATGTCCCTACCCTACCGCCGGGGATTACGTTCTTCTCGAAAATCTTGACGTCTTCGATCAGGCCCTTTAGTGCTGTGCCACAGGTAAGTCCTGCCAGACCGGCGCCAATAATGGCGACTGATGGCTTTTTGCCCATCAGCGGTTTAGAGTGCCGGGAATTCGCCGGCGTACTTGGTAATCCACTCCTTGGCGGCTTCCTGGGGATTTAGCTCGCGCCCTTCCAGTCTCGCGATTTCCTTGCGATAGTGCTCGATGTGGCAAATTTGTTCAATCATTCGCAATCGAAACGCATCCCTGGATTTTTCGAACTCGATACCAATTTCGTAACCACTACCCGCCTTTTCACACCAGACAACATTACCGACCAGGTAATTTTCCTCGTTTAGTACCGGGATGCAGATCCTGACACGCTCCAGCAACTCGATCGGTTTATGAGAAACAAACGCGAGACCGCCAAGACTGACGTTGGTTATGGTCTGGTCTACGGTCTCGTCGTTTTCATCTTCCGCCCAGTCCAGCGAAACCTCTATCGGTACGCCTGCGGGGTGACGGATAAATTTTCGAATCGTCGTGTTATCTGGCAATGGTTACCAACATCTTATTCAGCTTAGCGACAAAACCGGCGGGGTCATCCAGTTGGCCACCCTCAGCCAGCAATGCCTGATCAAATAAGATACTAGACCAGTCTGCGAACTTCTTCTTAGATTTTTCGGCATCGAGCTTCTTAACGATCGGGTGATCCGTATTGATCTCCAGAATCGGCTTGGAACTCGGCAAATCATGCCCCGCTTCCTTGAGGATGCGCTGCATATGCATGGCCATGTCCTGCTCATTGAGCACGATGCAGGCCGGTGAATCAGTCAGGCGATTGGTAACGCGAACATCAGCGGCTTTTTCAGCGAGCGCATCCTTCATTCGTTTGAGCAGTTTCTCAGCTGATTTTGCCTTCTTTTCGAGCTCTTGCTCCGAAGTTTCATCGTCACCCAGGTCGAGTTCTCCTTTCGCGACCGATTGCAATTTCTTGCCCCCGTATTCCATCAGGTGGGAAGTCAACCATTCATCGACCCGATCCGAAAGCAGTAATACCTCGACTCCCTTCTTGCGAAAGATTTCCAGGTGCGGGCTGTTGCTGGCGGCCGCGTGGGAGTCGGCTGCAATGTAGTAGATCTTGTCCTGGTCTTTCTGCATACGCCCGATATAGTCGTCCAGTGAAACAGTTTGCTCTTCATCACCGGTATGCGTTGTCGAAAAACGCAGCAATTTACCGATTGTTTCTCGATTAGCGAAATCTTCGGCTGGGCCTTCCTTTATTACCTTGCCAAATTCCTTCCAGAATTTCTGATATTTCTCGGGATCATTCCTGGCCATTTTTTCGAGCATGCCCAATACTTTCTTGACCGAGCCGCTGCGAATACTGTCGATAATCTTGCTACCCTGCAGCATTTCGCGCGATATATTGAGTGGCAAATTGCTGGAATCGATCACACCGCGAACGAATCGCAGGTAGCGGGGCATCAGTTTTTCGGCATCTTCCATGATAAACACGCGCTGCACGTAAAGCTTGATACCTGAGCGGGATTCGCGGTCGTAAAGGTCAAACGGCGCCCGCGCGGGAATATAGAGTAAGGAGGTGTACTCATTCGTGCCTTCGACACGATTGTGAATCCAGTCAATCGGATCCTCAAAATCATGTGCAACGTGCTTGTAGAACTCCTTGTATTCCTCGTCCTTGATTTCAGACCTGGGGCGGGTCCACAGCGCCGAGGCCTGGTTAACCATCTCTTCTTCAACCACGGTTTCGCCATCATCCTCTTCAGGCTCAACCGTTTTATCCATGACCACCGGGAAATCGATATGATCCGAGTAGGCGGTAATAATCGAACGCAGTTTCCAGTCGTTTAGAAACTCGTCTTCACTTTCGCGCAGCTTGAGGGTTACTTCGGTACCGCGGCCCGGTTTATCGATTGAAGCAATACTATATTCACCTTTCCCCTGCGACACCCACTCGACACCCTGGTCGGATTTGTCACCCGCTTTGCGGGTGCGCAAGGTGACTTCTTCCGCGACGATGAAAGACGAGTAAAATCCAACGCCGAACTGGCCGATAAGCTTGGCGTCCTTTTTCTCATCGCCGGTAATCGAATCGAGAAATGCGCGGGTTCCGGATTTCGCGATAGTACCAATATGATCGATGACTTCTTCGCGCGTCATACCGATACCGTTATCACTAATCGTTATCGTACGGTTGTCCTTGTCGTAACTGATCTTGATCTTGAGTTCGATGTCTTCTTCGTAAAGACTGGCATCCGATATCGCGGTGAAGCGTAATCGATCGCAGGCATCAGAGGCATTCGATATTAGTTCACGCAGGAATATTTCCTTGTTCGAGTACAGCGAATGAATCATCAGATCCAGCAGCTGGTTAACTTCGGTTTCAAAGCCCCGGGTTTCAGTATTTGCGGTTGCAGTCATAGCTCGTTTTCTCCGACTGGAAGGTGATAATTAACGCAACTATATGCGGTTATCGAGGCATATTTTCAAGCGTGATGGCATCGAATTTTGGCTGACATTGAGCCTGTCTCTTCTACTGAACGCTCTGATTCAGCCACAATTGCTGGATCTTGTGATTCAAAATGGAGCGTCGGGCGGCATCATCGATAACGCTCAGCAATTCCTTGTAAATCCTGCGCGCATCATCGACCAGGCCGGACTCCTGCAGGCTTTCTGCCGCGTTGAATCTGGCGGTCTGAGCCCAGGGATCCATCGAGTCCGGCGCCGGCAGCATCGCGGACTGTAGATACAGCAGAGCCGCCTGGTCGAACTGCTTCAGGCCGCGGTAGGAGTCCGCGATCCAGTATAAAATCTCGCGTCGCTGCTTGGGTTCGATCTCGAGACTCAATAGCCGATTGAAATGGGTAATCGCGTCTTCATGCAGGTTCACGGTTTGGAGATCGAACAGGACTTGCAGAATTCGGTCGGTTGCTGCAGGCTCGACTTCGCGATACTCCCGAATCAGATTTTGTAGTACCTGGTTTCCTTCCTCGTATCGTCCACCCAGTATCAGCACCCGGGATTGACGTAATTGCCAATCGAATCGACTTGTGCCCTCGGGGAAGGAGTTCAGGCCTGACATCAGGCGTGTCGCTTCTTCTATATCAGTTGATTTCAACGCCAGATCAACGAGCTGATAGCGTATCCCATGCGGAATCTTGCGCGCGTTGGAAAAGATCTCGCTTCGATTGAACAGATTCTCCAGCAGATTACGTTCCGCTTCGTCAACCTCGGCAAACGTATCCATATAACCAGCGGCTGCCAGATTCAAAGTCTCATTTTCTGCTGATTGCAATATCAGCATTGCGAACAGGGAGCGTGACTTAACCGGGGTTACCTTGCTCGACTTGGTCGCCATCTCCAACCATTGATCATCTGCCCCGAGCAACAGTTCGGATCGATTGCCCACCAGTTCAGCATATTCAAGGTAGGCCTGCCACAACCTGTCGACGGGTATCTGGAATAGCCGCAGAGGTGACTGCACCCCGATTCGAAATAACGATTCCAAGGCAACCACGCGATCCACCGGCGACATCCGCTCGGTGGCAAAGTATCCCAGTGCCCATAATGTCGCTCGTTCTTCGGCGCCGACCGCTTTGTTTTCGCTGCGCTTTTTAACCTGCTGCCAGAGTTCAGCCTTGTCGATCTGATCCAATCTGAAACTGGCCAGCATGCTGGTCAACCTTGCCTGCCAGGCTTCCTGTCCCTGTAAAATAAGGATCGCCTGTTCATAACGGCCTGAATCAATTAATACCCTTGCGCGCAACAGCAACCAGTCCAGATCGGTACTGTCGAAATCCTGGTCGAAGCGGAGCATCGCAATTCGTGCTTCCTCGATACGGCCATCTTCGATGTAGGTTTCAATGACTTGTCGGCGCCATGTCTCGTATTCGCCCGACTCACCGGCCGAAGCCTGCCAGAGTTGTTGTCGCAGCACCTGGCGCGCGGTTGCGGTTTGGCCAAGTTCAAAAAAAGCCTTTGCCTGGTAAGTCACAACCTGATGCTTGAATTGATTAGGGACATCATGTGGCAATCCCTCGATGCGGATCAGCAACTGATCCCACTGCTGCCATTGTGATAATATTGCCAGTCGTTCCTGCTCCCAGAGTATCCACTCGTACAAATCATCATCAACGCTGGGTTGGGCCTGGTCGAGCATTTTCAAAGTCAGCCCGGGAGCGCCCGCAGCTGAAATATTCTTCAACAGGTCGAGTCGTTCGTCAGCAGTAACCGGGGATAACAATCCCAGGCCCACTGCGACGAAGAGTAATATTCTTGAACTGAGCATCAGCTGGTTAACTGCCATAAAAAAAGCGTGCAGCCCGGGCATACACGCTTTTTGTCCAGCATTTTCGCAACGAAAGGGTCTACAACTTTTCCCGAATGCGCGCTGCTTTGCCCGTACGCCCACGCAGGTAATACAGCTTGGCGCGCCGAACCTTTCCGCGTCGCTTCACCTTGATCTCTGCAATCAGGGGGCTATGGGTCTGGAAAACACGTTCTACACCCTCGCCGTGGGAGATCTTGCGTACCGTGAAAGCCGAGTTAATACCGCGATTTCGCTTCGCAATTACGACACCCTCATAAGCCTGCAAACGCTCTCGTGCTCCCTCTTTTACGCGCACCTGAACGATCACGATATCCCCGGGCGAAAATGCAGGAATATCAGACCTCATCTGTTCCGCATCGAGTTGTGCAATTATGTTGCTCATGTCAATTCCTCAAATAACTCAAGTTCTACGCGGTGTAATTTACCGCTTGCGAGTCCTTTCAGCCTCGCTGATGTAAGCATCCAGCAAAGCCTGTTGTCTCGTATCAAGCCTGATCTGTTGCAGCAGATCGGGCCGCCGCTGCCAGGTGCGCCCGAGTGCCTGTTGCTCACGCCAGGCGTCAATTTCACGGTGGTTGCCGTTTAACAACACCTCTGGAACGCTATCTCCCAGGTAGTTCTCTGGCCGCGTGTAATGCGGGTAATCCAGTAAACCGGCGCTAAACGAATCCTGCTGCGCCGAGTCCTCATGTCCGAGTGCGCCCGGTATCAGTCGGGTCATCGCATCGATACAGACCATCGCTGCGAGCTCTCCTCCACTGATGACATAATCACCAATAGACCATTCTTCGTCCACTTCCCGCTGGATCAGGCGCTCATCGATACCCTCGTAGCGACCGCATAAAAAAATAACCGATCCAAGTTCCACCTGCCGGGCCAGTTTTTGCTGCTTAAGCAACTCACCCTGCGGGCTAAGGTACACCAGACGGGCATCAGGATTCTGTTCCCGTACTGCGCCGATTGCGTCCTGCAGCGGCTGTACCTTCATTAACATTCCCGGGCCCCCACCGTAAGGCCGATCATCGACCGAGCGGTGCCTGTCCCGGGTATAGTCGCGCGGATTCCAGCAACACAGCTCGAGCAATTTCTGCTCGGCGGCGCGCCCGACAACCCCGCAACTTATCACCTGTTCGACCAGCTCGGGAAACAGCGTGATTACATCGATTCGCATCTCAGTACTCGGGTGACCAGTCAACCACCAGACGCCGGTTTACCAGGTCAACCTCCCTGACAATCTGATCCATTACAAACGGTATTAAGCGCTCGCGCTCTCCTTTTAATACCATCACATCGTCTGCGCCGGTTTCCATCATCGAGGCGACCTCTCCGAGCGGGTCGCCCTCGAGCGTTTCCACCGATAACCCGACCAGGTCGGACCAGTAGTATTCCCCGGCTTCCAGGCTGGGTAATTGTTCCGGTTTTATGAAAATCCGGCAACCGATCAACTCATCTGCCTGGGTTCGGTCCTCGATTCCCTCAAGTCTCGCGACCACGTTCTTGCCCTGCAAACGTCCCGTCACCGACGTCACTTTGAGTTCTTTACCCTGTTCGATATACCAGGGACCGTAACTTACGATGTTCTCGCGTGGGCTCGTGTTCGAAAACACCCTGACCCAGCCTTTTAATCCTTGCGAACCCAGGATGTGCCCAACACAGATCAGATCATCATCGTGTTGGCCCATGCCTACTTAAGCCGCAGCTTTGCGTGCTCCCTTGATCAAACTGGCGACGCGCTCACTGGGCTTCGCACCCTGAGAAATCCAGTAATCGATCCGACTATCGTCGAGTTTCAGCTCCTGCTCCTGGCCACGGGCCTGGGGATTGAAGAAACCGACGCGCTCTATGTAGCGGCCATCGCGCGCGCGACGGCTGTCGCTTACCACAACGTGATAAAACGGGCGTCTTTTAGAGCCACCGCGTGCCAATCGAATTGAAACCATACAAAATCTCCAATAATAATCGAATCCGAAGATCGACCCCGAACACCTGCTACCTGTCATCAGACAACAGTTTGCCACTGACCCTCAGGTCAGAAGACCGCGTATTGTACCTAAATAAACCCGCCTGTGAAGTCTTAAAACCCTGTTTTTATGAGGATATTTCCAGGAATGCCCTGTCGTGATTTTTCAGCAACCGCAAGGAAGCAGCGCGCGCGGGACCTGCGTATAGATAACAGGCGCTCGTTCGAGCACGATGCTGACGCGGCTATTGTTAATAAAGCGTGACTTTAAAAGGGCATTCCACCGGGTGGAAGCCTGCCTTTCATTCCCCGCATCATGTTCGCCATACCGCCCTTGCTACCCATCTTTTTCATCATGCGCTGCATTTGTTTATGCTGTTTGAGCAGACGGTTGACGTCCTGGATCTGAGTTCCGGATCCCTGCGCAACCCTGCGTTTGCGCGATCCATTGATCACGTCGGGCCGGCGCCGCTCGAGCGGTGTCATCGAATCGATGATCGCGACCATGCGTTTCATCTGACTGGCATGCTGAGGATTCTGCATCGCCTGCGCGACGCCAGTCCCCATTCCCGGTAACTTGTCGATCAGGTTTCCCAGTCCGCCCATTTTTTCCATCTGGGTAAACTGGTCACGCAGGTCCTCAAGGTCAAAACCCTTGCCCTTCTTGACTTTACGTGCCAGTTTCTCCGCTTTTTCCTGATCAACTTTTTCATGTGCCTGTTCCACCAGCGACAGGATGTCGCCCATTCCGAGAATGCGAGAGGCGATACGGTCCGGATGGAATGCTTCCAGCGCATCCGTTTTTTCACCGGAGCCGATAAACTTGATCGGCTTGCCGGTAATGTACCGGACCGACAGGGCTGCACCACCACGCGCATCACCATCGATCTTGGTGAGCACCACCCCGCTCAGCGGCAGCGCGTCATTAAACGCTTTAGCGGTATTGGCGGCATCCTGTCCAGTCATGCTGTCGACGACAAACAGGGTTTCGATCGGATCCACCGCGTCATGGATAGCACGGATTTCATCCATCATTTGCGTATCGATGGCCAGTCGCCCCGCGGTGTCGAGGATTAATACGTCAACACCGGCGGTGGTGGCCGCAGAAAGGGCCTCTTGCGCGATTGCAACCGGTTTCTGCGCACTACTACTGGGATGGAATTCGACATCGACTTCAGCCGCAAGCGTTTTCAGCTGTTCGATCGCGGCCGGACGATACACGTCGGCACTGGCTACCATCACCGACTTTTTCTCAACCTCCCGTAACCTGCGTGCAAGTTTAGCCGCGGTCGTGGTCTTACCTGCTCCCTGCAGTCCTGCCATCAATACGACCACGGGTGGTTTATGATTCAGATCAATAACCGACTGGGATTCTCCCATGATCGAGACCAGCTCGTCGTTAACGACCTTGATCAGCACCTGCCCGGGCGAGATGCTCGCGATAACATCCTGACCCAGCGCCTTGACCCGTACGGCCTCGATAAACTCCTTGACGACCGGAAGCGCGACATCGGCCTCGAGCAATGCCATGCGAACCTCGCGCAGGCTATCCCGAATATTATCTTCGGTGAGACGGCCCCGGCCACGCAGGTCTTGCAGCGTTTTGGATAAACGGTCGGTCAGGTTCTCGAACATGAAGTGGCCTCGAGGCTATGCAAAGGCCGGATTATACCAGCGGGTTTATTCGGAAACCCGTCAGAATTTGAAAATTTCACCACCTTTCAGCTGGTGCACATTGAAATCAGCCATCGCATCGACACATTCCTGGTAAATCAGCTCTTCGTCGCCCGGTTTGAAATGGGTCAGCCAGATGTCGGGGCGATGTTTCATTTTTAAAACATCCTCACCCAGGAGCCTGGGACAGTAATGCTTTGAAATCTTGCTGATTTCCAGATCATTATCCGGAAATGCAGCCTCGACAAACAACAAGTCGATCTTGTCGTAGCCATTCAGTACATCCCAGAGATTATCATTGGTCGTGGTGTCGCCGCTAAAGGCAACGGTGGCTTGATCGTCCGCAAGGCAAAAACCCACGCCGGGGACCGTATGGTTAACCTGGATCATTTCGATTTCACGAGACCTGATATTTACCTTGTCACCCGGATTCATGACCTCAAATTTAATCGAAGGATTCTCCTTCGATGGCAACTCGGAAAAATCCGGCCAGATGATCCAGTTGAAGATGTGAGACTTCAAGGCCTCAATGGTTTGTTCCTGCGCATAAACCACAACGGGTTCATCGTGGACGCCGTACATACTGTCCGCGAGCAATGGCAATCCAACCACATGATCCATGTGCGAATGCGTCAGAAATATACGGCGGATTCCCGTCATCTGGTTGAGCGGCAGATCGCCCAGACCAGTCCCGGCATCAACTAACAAATCGTCATCTATCAGGAAGGAAGTCGTTCGCAGGTTTGCGCCGATTCCACCCGCCCAGCCCAGTATTTTAATTTGCATGCAGTTCGGTAAAGCGTCTCAGAATAACGAAGGTGAAACTTCCTGCTTCACTGCGGAATTTATAGCAAACAGACAACGGAATTGTGCAATTATTTACAACCCGGGGGTAAATGGCAATCTCCGGGGGTGAAAAAAAACGGGTTGCTGTTACCTGGCGTCACGTAAAATTTCGCGCCAACTCGTGATATCTGAACCAATTTATTAACGGGAATAGGCATTGCACGCTAGTGCGACCATCCGAATTTTCAGTTACACTTCAATCTTGAGCTACTGATCGAAAGCCATGTCGCCCATCACCGCAAGTGCGCTCGCCGTCTTTTTCTATTGCTTGTCTGCTTTTTTAATTTTCAAACAGCTGGGTACCGAGCAACACCAGCGCTGGGTTGCGCTGTCACCCGCCGTCGTCGCGATGCTGCTGCAAGCGATGGCAATGAATGAAATAATCATCCTGTCTCAAGGCCTCAATCTCGGCTTTTTCGCCGCCTTTTCGTTAATCGGATGGCTGATCTCGATCCAGATTATCCTAAGCTGCATTTACCGTCGTATCGAAAGCCTCGGCATCGTTGTGTTTCCGATCAGTGGATGCGCCAGTATGGTCGCCAGCCTGCATTTTGCCGATCATCTGATAGTCATCAGTGACAGTGAAATCAAGGGGCACATCATGGTGTCGGTAATCGCCTACAGCCTGATAACGCTGGGCGCCTTCCAGGCGGCATTACTGGCCTACCAGGATCACTCGATTCGACAACATCACCCCGGCGGCTTCATCCGTCATCTGCCACCTTTGCATGATATGGAAACCCTGCTGTTCCAGTTTCTCGGCTTCGGTTTCATCTGCCTCAGTGCTTCATTGTTAACCGGTTTCGTCTACCTGGAAGATATATTTGCGCAGCACCTGGTCCACAAGACCGTGTTATCGATTATCGGTTGGATCATTCTCGGGATTTTGCTATTCGGCCGATTAAAGTTTGGCTGGCGCGGTAAAACCGCGATTCGCTGGACCCTGTCGGCATTTGCTTTCCTGATGCTTGCATTCTTCGGCAGCAAGCTGGTGCTTGAGTTTATCCTTTAAATATCGACGACAAACCTAGTTGAACGAAATCCCCTTATACTGGCTGTTCATCGCATTCGTCACACTGATCCTGCTATCCGGCTTTTTTTCCGGTTCGGAAACCGGGTTGATGAGCTTGAATCGTTATCGTCTCAAGCACCTGGCTGCCAAAGATCATGGCGGAGCAATCCGCGCTGTAGAGCTGTTGAAAAACCCCGACAAGCTTATCACGTTAATACTGCTGGGCAATAATTTCATCAATATACTGATTACCCAGCTGGCGACCTATATCGGATATCGCCTTTACGGCGAGGCGGGTATCGCCATCGCCGCAGGCGTTTTAACGCTGATATTACTGCTGTTTGCCGAGGTAACGCCAAAAACCCTGGCGGCGACCAGACCCGAGAAAATAGCGTTCCCAGCGGCCTACGTGTACCGACCATTATCAAAGATAGCTTACCCCGTGGTCGTGATTATCGACTGGCTCGCGAAACTGGTACTGAGGCTGTTTATGTTGACCGGCAAGGATGCCGATAACGACGCGCTCACCTCGGCAGAATTACGGGTTGCAGTAGATGAAACCGGCGGCCTGATTCCGGATTCACACCGGGATATGCTGCTCAGTATTCTTGACCTGGAAAAGGTGACCGTGGACGACATCATGGTGCCGCGCAGCGAAATCATCGGTATCGATCTGGAAGATGACTGGCACGAAACCCTTAAACTCATCACCAACCTGTCTTATACGCGCATACCCATTTACTCGGGAAATATCGACAACCTGATCGGTATCGCGTTAATGCGCAAGATTTTACCGCTGCTGTTGAAAGATGAATTTGATGCGGAAAGCCTGGTCGACCTGACCCGCGAGGGATACTTCATACCAGAAGGAACCGCGCTGACGACGCAGCTCCTGAACTTTCGCAAGAACAAGCGGCGCATCGGGTTTGTAGTCGATGAATTCGGCGATATCCAGGGGCTGGTAACAATAGAGGATATCCTGGAAGAAATTGTCGGTGAGTTCACCACCGACCCCAGCGCCCTGCACCAGGACTTTTTCCGGGATGTCGACGGCAGTCTCCTGATCGATGGCTCGACTCATATCCGTGACATCAACCGACAGCTGGACATCGACCTGCCGACCGAGGGCCCTCGAACCCTGAATGGACTGATTCTGGAGCACATGGAATTCATTCCGGAAGCCGGCACCAGCTTGAAAATAAACGATTACCCGATCGAAATTATGCAGGTCAAAAACAACATGGTTAAAACCGCCCGTATCTCCCTGCTGCCGGATCAGGATACGACCGATATAAAATCCGAGCCATCGCCCGATGGCTAGGCAAAATGCACTGTTTCAGTGTCGGGAATGCGCAGCCGCGTTACCCAAATGGTCAGGGCAATGCCCCGACTGTAAAAGCTGGAATAGTATCGAGGAGATTCCGGTCTTACCGTCGAGCCCGGGAAGCAGGGCTAGTTGGCATGGGATTGCCGGTGGGGCCGAAGTGTTTACCCTCAACCAGGTTCCCGTCAGCGAAACGCCTCGTTTCGGCACCCAGATCGATGAACTCGACCGCGTACTGGGTGGGGGCCTGGTAGAAGGTTCGGTCGTGCTGCTCGGTGGAGATCCGGGAATCGGCAAGTCTACAATCTTGTTGCAGTGCCTGACCCTGATCAGCCAGGATCACGAAGCGCTGTACGTCACCGGCGAAGAATCGCCCCAGCAGATCAGCTTGCGCGCCACCCGTCTGCGTATCCCGGCTGACAACATGAAATTACTCAGCTCGACCTGTGTAGAAGATATCATCCAGCAGGCTGGCAAGATCAAGCCCGCGGTCATGGTCATCGATTCGATCCAGACAATATTCAGCAGCAGCCTGCAATCGGCGCCGGGCTCGGTCAGCCAGGTCAGGGAGAGTACCGCCATGCTGGTAAGGTTTGCCAAGCAATCCAATGTCGCCATCGTCCTGGTCGGTCATGTGACCAAGGAAGGTCAGCTTGCCGGGCCGCGGGTACTGGAGCACATGGTCGATACCGTGCTTTACTTTGAAGGCGATGCTTCGACCCGCTACCGCGTGATTCGCGCGGTCAAGAATCGATTTGGCGCAATCAACGAACTCGGTATCTTCGCGATGACTGACGAGGGTCTGAAGCCGGTCAGTAATCCTTCGGCGATATTCCTGGCCCAGCACGATCAGCCCGTATCGGGCAGCGTAATCATGGTGTCGCGCGAGGGTACACGCCCTTTCCTGGTCGAAATTCAGGCGTTGGTCAGTGAATGCCACGGTGGCCAGCCACGGCGACTCAGCGTGGGCCTCGAATCAAATCGACTGGCTATGCTGATCGCTATTTTGCAGCGCCACGGCAGTGTTCCACTCTTTGACCAGGACGTTTTTATCAATGCGGTCGGGGGTGTACGCATCACCGAAACGGCAGCAGATCTCGCGATCTTGCTTGCGATATTGTCCAGTTATCGTGATCGCCCCTTGAACCGGCACTCACTGGTCTTTGGCGAAGTCGGATTATCCGGTGAAATCAGGCCCGTACCCAATGGCGAAGAGCGCCTGCGCGAGGCCAGTAAACATGGATTCAAGACGGCAATCATTCCACAGGCCAACATGCCGAAAAGCGGATTGTTTGATAACCTGAAGTTAATACCGGTCAGTCATTTAGCTGATACCCTGGATACACTATAATGCGCTGATTCGAATGCGAGCAATAAAATGACTGAAAACAAAGACAAACTCAAAGATTTCGAAAAATCCCTGCAGCACCTGGAAAAAATAGTCGGCAACATGGAATCCGGCGAACTGGGTCTGGAAGAGTCACTCGAGCAATTCGAAAAGGGTATCAAACTCGCAAAGACTTGCCAGGATACCCTTGCTAATGCCGAACTGCGCGTCGAACAATTAATCGAAAAAAACGGCCTGCAGCAAACCGTTCCCTTCGAAGACATTGATGAAGATTGATGCCCAGGTCTTCGAGTCCCTGGTTGAAGAATTCCAGCAAAGAGTAGACACCGCGCTCGATAACTGGCTTCCCAGGGCCGACGTTTATCCATTGCGGTTGCACCGGGCAATGCGATACGCGGTGCTGGCCCCGGGAAAAAGGGTGCGACCAATCCTGGTGTACGCAACGGCGTCGGCGCTCGGCATCGAACTGGAACGAGTCGATGGCGTGGCCGCTGCAGTTGAAATCATTCATGCCTATTCACTGATCCATGACGACCTGCCGGCGATGGACGATGATGACCTGCGACGTGGTCGCCCCACCTGTCATCGCGAGTTCGATGAAGCCACTGCCATACTCGCGGGAGACGCATTGCAGGCGCTAGCATTTTACATCATAAGCCATGATCCAGAAATGGTCGATGACCCGGCGGCTCGTTTGCAAATGATCGAAAAACTATCCCTGTTCTCAGGCTCACGCGGTATGGCGGGCGGCCAGGCAATCGATCTGGCCGCGGTTGGTAAAACGCTGAACATCGCGGAACTTGAAACCATGCACATCCATAAGACCGGCGCCCTGATTCGTACCTGTGTACAACTGGTGGCGTACAGCACAAACAACCTGACCCGGCAGCAATTCAAAGCGCTCGATTCGTATTCCAAGTGCATCGGCCTGTCGTTCCAGGTTCAGGATGATATCCTCGATGTTATTGGCGATACCGAGATGCTCGGGAAGACGCAAGGATCTGACAGCGCCAAAAATAAACCGACCTTCCCTTCGATCATCGGTCTCGAGGCGTCTTATGAAAAAGCCCAGGAGTTGCATCAGAACGCGCTAGAGGCCCTATCGATATTTGGTGAGGAAGCCGACATTTTAAGGTATATTTCGGCCTGGTTCGTCGAGCGGAAAAACTAACCGTAATCTCATGCCGGATAGCAATTCTTTGACTAAATTAAGCGATACCTTCCCGATTCTGGCGCAGATCGACAACCCTGCGGATTTACGCGAACTGGATGAAGCGCAACTTCCAGAGCTGGCTGACGAAATCCGCGCTTTCCTGTTACAAAGCCTGGCGCGCACCGGCGGTCACCTCGCCTCAGGACTGGGATCGGTGGAAATCACGATTGCGCTGCATTACCTGTTCGATACACCGCATGACCGACTGGTCTGGGACGTTGGCCATCAATGCTACCCGCACAAGATACTAACCGGTCGACGCGATCAAATGGCGGGAATGCGACAGCAGGGTGGCCTGTCGGGTTTTCCTAAAATTACCGAGTCGGAATATGATCATTTTGGTGCCGGTCATTCCAGTACATCAATCAGCGCCGCGCTGGGTATGGAGATTGCTTCGCACGCGCAAGCGATCGAACGTAAGAACGTGGCTATCATCGGTGACGGTGGCATGACTGCCGGCATGGCCTACGAGGCACTCAACCACGGCGGCGCCATCGACAATAACCTGCTGGTCATCTTAAATGACAACGAAATGTCGATTTCGCCCAATGTCGGCGCCATGTCAAAATACCTGTCCAGTATCTGGTCGGGCAAGATTTACTCGAGCCTGCGTTCGGGCAGTAAAAAAGTGTTGAAAAGGATTCCCAGTGCCTGGGAATTGGCCAAGCGCGCCGAGGAACACGTCAAGGGCATGGTAACGCCGGGAACCCTGTTTGAAGAACTCGGTTTCTCTTATTTCGGACCGATCGATGGCCACAATCTGAAAGACCTGCTATCCCTTATCCGGAATTTACAGCAAATACCCGGGCCGCGGATGCTCCACATCGTCACCCGCAAAGGTAAGGGCTATGCCCCGGCCGAGGAAGATGCCTGCAAGTTTCACGGCGTGGGTCCCTTTGACCCGGAAACCGGCGAAGTCAAGTCCTCGAGCAAACCAGGCCTGCAGTCATATACCAATATATTTTCCGACTGGCTGGTTGCCAAAGGCCATGCAGAGCCGAAGCTGCATGCGATTACGCCGGCAATGCGGGAAGGCTCGGGACTGGTCAGGTTTTCACAGGAGATACCGGAGCGTTACCATGATGTCGGCATCGCCGAACAACATTCGATAACTCTCGCCGCCGGGATGGCCTGTGAGGGCCTCAAACCCGTGGTTGCGATTTACTCAACCTTCCTGCAACGCGGCTATGACCAGTTTGTTCACGACGTGGCAGTACAGAATCTCGATGTAACTTTTGCGGTTGACCGAGCCGGTGTTGTTGGTGCCGACGGCGCCACTCATACCGGTAATTTTGATGTTGCCTTTGCTCGGTGTGTCCCGAACGTCATCATGATGGCTCCCGCAAACGGTGAAGATATGTTCGAGTTGCTCAACACTGCATATCAATATCCCGGGCCGGCCATGGTGCGATACCCGAGAGACAGCGTCGCACAACCCTCGGCAGTGAATACTGACATTGACGCTGAAATCGGAAAGGCGATACAGACAAGAGTCGGGAAACAAACCGCACTACTGGTATTTGGCAGTCTTTTCAACATTGCGCAACCAATCGCCGACGATCTCGATATCAGTCTCGTTAACATGCGTTTTATCAAACCGCTTGACGAAACACTGATAAAAGACCTGGCCGCCAACCACGATTTCCTGGTAACACTGGAAGATGCCAGTATTGCCGGTGGCGCAGGCTCGGCTGTTCTCGAGTACCTGAACCAGGAAAAGATCAACACTCCACTGTTGCGCCTGGGGCTCAACGACGAGTTCCCCTCCCAGGGGAGCCGGGAACAGATACTGAAAGATTACGGGCTCGATGCCGATACGATACGCAATTCTATCGTCGAGTTTACCCGTAGCTAGACAGGCTGCCGCGACAACAGAAGAAAATCTGAACCGCCGAATTCGGGTAGCATTGTATAGGTTTCGCACCGCCTGGTTTAAATAATGGCGTCCGCATAAGGTTTATCCTACAATGTGCGATGTCGAGTAGTAAAAATCGACATAAATATCAACAAGCTACAGAGTAATGTTATGTCTGAAACAGTATCTGGCACAGTTAAATGGTTTAACGATGCCAAGGGCTATGGTTTTATTTCGCAAGAAGGTGGAAAAGACGTTTTTGTTCATTACAGCGCCATTCAGTCTGAAGGTCATAAGACGCTTCAGCAAGGTCAGGCCGTAACGATGAAAGTTACGGATGGCGCAAAGGGCCCGCAGGCCGAAGACGTTTCACCCGCTTAATTTATAATAACAACAATAGATTTATACCTCATCCCTGATTCCCGTCTCTCGCAGACAGGTTCAGCAAACCGGCGAAATTACCGATTTCGTTAACTTCCAGACTGTGCTCAATAATTCGGCGATGAGGACCGCAGCTATCCATCACATTCTGCAATGTTAAAGGGAAAATAGCGAATATGAACATTTGCCTTACCCCATACGCTCGGTATAATAACCTACGATTTTACTCGGTTATTGCAATGCCGGTAGTTTCCATCCCGTGTATCACGCATTCTAATCTACTGCTGCGATGCGCAAAGTTATAGCTTAAGGATCAAGTCATGAATGGTGAACCAGCACAGTCAACAATTTCGACGATTCCCGACGTCCAGGGATCCGCGGATACACGCGAACTCGCAATAAACAAGGTTGGAATCAAGGATATTCGCCATCCGGTGATTGTTAAAGACCGCTCCGATGGCAAACAACATACCATCGCAACCTTCAGCATGTTTGTTTTCCTGCCGCACCAGTTCAAGGGCACGCACATGTCGCGATTCGTCAAGATACTGAACGATCACGAGAAGGAAATATCCTATACATCGTTTAACGACATGCTCAGGGAAATGGCTGAACTGCTCGAAGCCGAATCGGGCTACATCGAAATGAAATTCCCCTACTTCGTAAACAAGAAAGCACCGGTATCGGGGGTCGAGTCGCTGCTTGACTACGAGGTTTCCCTGGTTGGAGAAATAAATGCCGGCATCACCAACACCCGCATCAGGGTCCAGATTCCGGTAACCAGCCTGTGCCCATGCTCCAAGTCGATTTCGGATTATGGTGCCCACAATCAACGTTCACATGTCACGCTTGATGCGAGAACCAGCGGATTTATCTGGATAGAAGAACTGATCGATATTGTCGAAAAACAGGCTTCTTGCGAGCTCTATGGCCTGCTCAAGCGTCCCGATGAGAAATACGTGACCGAGCGAGCCTATGATAATCCCAAGTTTGTCGAAGACATGGTGCGCGATATCGCGGGCGAACTAAACAAGGATGATCGTATTCGGCAATACGTACTCGAATCAGAAAACTTTGAGTCGATTCACAACCACTCGGCTTATGCCCTGATCGAGTTTGATAAGGACGCCGATAAAAAAGCCTAAATCGATATCCAGTCAAAACCCTCGTTTTGGTTGGCCAGCACCGGGGGCGGCACATCTTCCAGCTCCCGAATCAACTCATCGACGATAATCGGCCTGTTATTCTTTTCCGAAATATGGGCGGCAATCAGGCAGCTTAGACTGGCGGTATCTATCTGACGCAGTAAATCGATCGATTGATGATTTGATAAATGTCCGAGATTTCCACCGACGCGTTGTTTCACCATATCCGGATACGGTCCTGCTTCCAGCAAGTCGGGATCATGGTTAAACTCGAGTAACAACGCATTGAGACGACTGAAAGCCTCGACGATGTGTCTTGTTACATGACCGGTATCGGTGAGAATGCCTAAGCGTTTACCATTGTCCAGTTGATGAAAAATAAACTGCAGTGGCTCGCTGGCATCGTGGGGCACAGTGATCGGCAAAACCTCGATCCCGCCGAAGGTAACGGCTTGCCCGGCCACCAGCCTATGGTAGCGAAAATCGGGTGGCAGCGTGGCGCGAGCGGTACCCACCGCAGTCCAGAGCGGAATATTGTGATTATTGCAAAGACGCTCGATTCCACCACTGTGATCGCCATGTTCGTGGGTGAGTAGCACCGCGTCTATCGAACCGGGATCGATTTCGAATCGCTCGAGGCGTTGCGTAAACTGTTTTAAAGAAAACCCGTTATCAACCAGCAGTGTTGTTTGCTCGTGCTGTACCAGGGTCGCGTTACCCCGACTGCCACTTCCCAACGAGGCAATACGCATGTTATCTGATATTCCGATATAACAGGTCCAGAAATGCCGCCCCCTCAGGAGAGGTATCAAAATCTCCACTGCTCGTTTCGATCATTACCCGGGTGTGTTCATGGGTTTCTTCGGCCAACACCACCACGATTTGTTTTTTAACGTTTTCACTGGAACTGGAGAAGAAAGAAAATAATCCTTTTTGCTCTTCACTCTCGGAGAACTGCGCATTGACAATTATCACGCCCTCTAGGAGTAATCCTCTTTTAAACTTCGCAGATTCGATTTCAAAATTCATGCGCTCAAGTTGATGATAAATCCGATTCCAGGCGATCTGATATGGATCCTTTACAATCAGGAATGGGGATTTTTCACTTGGATCGATGTGTTGGAAAGCCCTTGGACTAAGCAATTTTATATCCGCCACTTGCTGCTCGACCTCGGCTTTTTGCAGACCGAGGTAAATCATCAGGCGTGACAACATTTCGATCTCGAGTTCAGGTTCGGGTTGCCGAAAGCGCCATTGATTACCGTCGCTATCGTCCTTCGTTTGACTTCGGCTGGTGGTTTCCAGCACGTGAACATACTCGGTTCCACGATGAGCGATATAGATCCGGCCACCCTGCCCATTTGGATCTAGCTCGATCCTGGTTTTAAATTGATCCTGGCTTGCGGAAAGGTCGTCGCTTGCGAACAGTCTCTGGTACCACGGGCGGACATCTTCACTAGTACCCTGTTCCGTCAATACCCATTCGGTCTGCATAATTCCGATAACCGGTTCATCGACTACCAGGCGATAGCCTTCGGAAAACCAGAAAATCTTAACCAGCTGATAGAGATTATCGACCGGCTCGTCAACATTCAGCCAGTAAAGATCACCGCTGCCCTCGAGTCGCAGCGATTCTACCCTCGCCAGTACCGGCACTTTGTCTGTCGATCCGTCCGCATTACCAGAAAATCCAGTCGGCAATTCAAAACTGGAACCTTCCTCATTTTCGGACAGGTCCGGAGGCAGTTCCAGGTTTCTACCCAGCGACGCTTCGAGATAACGCTTATCCGCACCCATGCCTTGGCAAGCCGCGAGCAATGCTGCAAGTAGCAAAACCGATACCGCTGGAATTAACTTCATAGCGCTCCGCAGGCGACCAGGGCCTGGCGTAGCGGTTGCTGGTACTGTTCGTCTAAAACTGTCATCGGTAAACGCAGGTTCAGCTCCCCGAAACCCATCTGCGAAATCGCCCACTTGACAGGTATTGGATTGGACTCGATAAACAACAGCCGATGTAATTCGGCAATTTCCGCATCCGCCGCGCGGGCCTCGTTCTCCTTACCTTCCAGAGCAAGCTGGCACATCCTGGCCATTTTGGCAGGGACCACGTTGGCGGTTACGGAAATCGCACCATGACCCCCGTTTAAAATAAACTCGCAGGTCGTCGAATCGTCACCGGTTAACAAAGCAAAATCATCGTCAACCTGACGCTTGATATCGGCAAGTCGGTCCATGCTGCCAGTCGCTTCCTTGATGCCTACGATATTACTGACTTTAGCCAGTTCGGCTACGGTATCGGCCTGCATGTCACAGGCGGTGCGCCCCGGAACATTGTAAAGAATCTGCGGGATATCAACTGCAGTGGCGATCGCCTGGTGATGCAAAATCAAGCCTTTCTGGGTTGGCTTGTTGTAGTAAGGAGATACCAGCAGCGCGGCCTCCGCATGGCTCGACTTCGCACAACGGGTAAGTTCGATAGCCTCGGCGGTCGAATTGGCACCGGTGCCGGCAATCATCGGCAGGCGCTGACTAATGATCTCGTAGCTTTTTTGTAACAGGTCACAGTGTTCGTCGGGGCTCAGAGTTGCCGATTCACCGGTCGTGCCGGCAATTACGAGCGCCTGAGTCCCTTCACGAACGTGAAATTCGATGAGCGCTTCAAGCGCCGTATAATCGACATCTCCCTTGTCGAGCATTGGTGTCACCAGTGCAACGATACTGCCTTTAAACATGGACAACCCCGGTTCTCCCATGGCCAATCAAGGGACGTATGTTATAAAGACTGCTGTGAATGTACAAGAATTTGCTGCTTATTCAGCAATTAGATCATCGGATGGCCAGGCCTTGATAATTGCCTGGATTAAAGTCGCCAGCGGGATCGCAAAGAAAACACCCCACACACCCCATAAACTGCCGAAAAATACGACCGCGACAATGATCGCGACGGGGTGCAGATTGACCACTTCCGAGAACAGTAAAGGCACCAGCAAGTTACCATCCAGAAACTGGACAAAACCGTAAATCACCATCAACCAGCCAAACTCCGAAGTGAAGCCCCATTGGAAAAAGGCGATCAGGGCGACAGGAATCGTAACCACGGTGGCGCCGACGTAAGGAATAATAACCGACAGGCCGACTGCAAGGCTGAGCAGCATCGCATAATTAAGCCCCATAATTGCAAATGCGATATAAGTAGCCACCCAGATAATCAAAACCTCAATGACCTTGCCGCGCACGTAACTCGCAATCTTGATGTCGAGTTCCGCCCAGACGGTGCGCAATAATCGACGCTCTTCAGGCAGAAAATCAGCGAGCCAGCGAAGAATCAGTTCCTTGTCTTTGAGAAAAAAGAACACCATCAGCGGCAGTAAAATCATGTAAACGAGGAAGGTGATTACACCGACAACTGACGATAGCGAAATGCTCACCGCGCGCTGCCCGAAAGACGTCAATTCGTTGCGTGCCAGAGTCAGAACTTCCTCGATCTGCTGTGCAGAGACGTAATCAGGATATTGCTCGGGAAGTTGCAGCAGCAAATGCTGGCCCTGACTCAGCATGTTCGGCATTTCGCGGAACAATTCGGTAACCTGCTTGGACAGCAGCGGCAATAACACGAAAAACGTGAGGATGATTGCCGTAATCATGAGTGCAGTTACAACGCTCGCCGCTACTGTTCGTCCAAGATTGATTTTATGCAACCACGCCACCAACCCTTCAGCCAGATAGGCAATAATCATCGCGACAAGAATCGGCAGTAGATGCGCATGCAGGACAAATATTAGCAACGCACCGGACACCAGTATAAACGCGAAAATCACGGTTTGCGGATCGGTGAAATGGCGGCGGTACCACTGTTGTAAAATATCAAACATGGCGCGTAGTTTTACTCAAAGCTTGATTCAATTGAAGCTACTTGTTGTCTTCGAAATAGGATCGAGCGAACTCGAGTAATTTCTCCATTACCGTGACCCGAAATTTCTGTCGCTGGCGAACAAAGGAGAAAGGTCGGCTCAACGGTGGATCAAGTTGCAGTTCACAAAGCGTGTTCAATTTTAATTCCTTGCCGATGATCGAGCGAGAAATTATCGTAATTCCCATGCCGGCCTCAACTGCCCCCTTGATCGACTCTGGACTGCCGAGTTCGAGACTGAAGTTCAAATCACTGGGTTTGATCTTTTGATCGAGGAAATATTGCATGATCACCTCGCGCGTGCCGGAACCTTCTTCACGGCTGACAAAAGGGTACCTGACAATATCGGAGGCCTTCACCTTGTCGCCGCGTTTTGCGAGTTCGTGGTCGGGCGCGGTAATCACAACCAGTTGATCGTCATAGCACACTTCGACAATCAGGTTCTTGTTGCTTACCGGCGACTCGACCACGCCAAGGTCGATCACGTTGTGCTCAACCATCGATACGATGCCTTCGGAATTTGAAACTTTGAGACGCAGGTTGATATCCGGGTAACAAATTTTAAATTCCCCGAGCAATGCCGGTAACATGTATTCGGCGATCGTTGTACTTGCACCAATGGTCAGCGCACCGCTGATCTCGCCCGTCAAATCGCGAACCGTGTTTTCCATCTCCGAATACAGGTCAAAAATGCGCTCCGCAAACTCGGAAACACGCTCCCCGGCCGGCGTCAGGTTGACCTTGTTATGGGTTCGATCAAACAGGCGGGTGTTAAAGTACTCTTCGAGCTGACGTACCTGGAAGGTTACGGCGGGCTGGGTCATGTGCAGCGCTTCGGCGGCCTTGGTGAAACTTAGCAACTTGGAAACAGTGTGGAAAACCTTGAGTCTGCGATCGCTCATAGCGTACGTTAGCCCATTTGTCCGGGAAGACATTATATATTGTTTTTATAGATACCTACAGGATAGATAAATTTCATTGATGATTGCCGCAAAAAACGGGTCCTGGGATTAAGGGATGACATTAAAAAAAGATTGTAAATATCTGGATGACAACTATTCTTTGGGTTCGTAGACCATAAATAATGCGAAACAGGGAAAACCATGCGCTATTTGATTTACCTGATGTTACTGACCTCGATGTCGTTGAATGCGGGAACGATTCACAAGTGGGTCGACGAGGAAGGCAATACCCATTACGGTGACGCACCACCCGTTACAGCCAAGACTGAAGGCGTTCGCGTTCAATCAGCCCCGAGTAATCCCGGTAAAGCACTGCCCCGGCTGTCATCACCCGATAGCTCCCAGGCGACTGCGGGCGGCTCTGGCGATGCCGCTCAGAATGAAAATGTCCCCGAAGACCAGGCCCGGGTAGCCTGTGAAAAAGCGCAAGAGGATCTCAAGATTATTAACAACAGTAACCGCATCAAACTTCGATCTGTTGACGGTAGCACACGCTATATGACAAGCGAGGAAATCGAAGAACGTAAGACCCAAAGCGAAGCCGACATCGAGCGCTTTTGCGAGTAAAGGGACTTTATTACCTAATTCCCTGTTAACCGCTGGTGGAATCTCTATAATGCGCCGAATTAATTGTAAGGTGCATCGGCACCTCGTTTGAATACCTATGAGAGCTTCCTGCTTCCACCTGGCAACACTTAAAGAAACCCCGGTCGATGCTGAAATCATCAGCCATCAGCTCATGCTGCGCGCTGGAATGATCCGCAGACATGCTGCCGGTATCTATAGCTGGTTACCGCTTGGACTGCGAATATTACGCAAGGTAGAGCAAATCATTCGCGAGGAGATGGACCGGGCCGGCGCACTCGAATTATTGATGCCCTCGTTTCAACCGGCTGAATTGTGGCAGGAATCGGGACGCTGGGACCAGTTTGGACCCGAGTTGCTGCGACTCCAGGATCGACACCAGCGGGATGCCTGTATCGGGCCCACGCATGAAGAAATCGTGACCGACATATTCCGGCGCGAGGTTAACAGCTACCGCCAGTTACCGCTCAATTTTTACCAGATCCAGACCAAGTTCCGCGATGAGATCAGACCTCGTTTCGGGGTTATGCGCTCGCGCGAATTTATTATGAAAGACGCCTACTCCTTCGATATCGACCGGGATGGCATGCAGCGCTCCTACGAAATCATGGACCAGGCCTATATCAATATATTCGATCGTTTCGGGCTCGACTATCGCGCGGTGAGCGCTGACTCGGGCGCAATCGGCGGCAGTACTTCGCAGGAATTTCACGTTCTGGCCGATTCCGGTGAAGACGCGATCGCATTTTCAGACCGGGGTGACTTTGCCGCCAATATTGAAACCGTTGAGGCATTGCCGCCCGCGAGCGAACGTGCAGCACCCGGAGCAGAGATGCAGACAGTCGATACGCCCGGAATGTACACCATTGAAGATCTCGCCAGCGGACTTGGCGTGAGCGCGCAGCAATGTATGAAAACCCTGATCGTCGAAGCCGACGATAATGGACTTGTTGCCCTGGTATTGCGCGGTGACCACGATCTGAATGCGCTCAAGGCAGAAAAGCTCGATGGCGTTGCAAGCCCCCTGCGACTCGCTCAACGCGAGCAAATCAGTGCTAGTCTCGGCAGCGATATCGGCTCGATCGGTCCCATTGGATTAGGCATCAAAACCTTCGTTGACCACAGTGCGGCAGCCGTCAGCGACTTTGTCTGCGGTGCGAATCAAAACGACAAACATTTTATCAACGCCAACTGGGGGCGAGATTGCGAAGAGCCGCTAACGGTCGACATTCGCAACGTGGTCGATGGTGATCCCAGTCCGAGTGGTTCGGGGCAGTTAAAAGTTCTACGCGGCATCGAGGTGGGTCATATCTTTCAGCTTGGCCAGAAATACTCGGATTCCATGCAGGCCTCGGTTCTTGATGAACAGGGCAAAGGCGTGGCCCCGTTCATGGGTTGCTACGGTATCGGCGTCACGCGCGTGGTTGCCGCCGCAATAGAGCAAAATCATGACGAGCATGGAATAATCTGGCCGACGGCGCTGGCGCCGTTTCAACTGGCAATCTGCCCGATCAATTACCATAAATCAGAGCCCGTCAGACTGGCCACTGAAACACTGTACCAGCAATGCCTGGAACGTGAACTCGAAGTATTGCTGAATGATCGAGCACTGCGTCCCGGAGTGATATTTTCCGACATGGAGTTGATCGGAATTCCACATCGCATCGTGCTAAGCGAACGCGGACTCGCGGCACAACAGTTCGAATACAAGGGTAGAAAGGATGACACTGCCCAGGAACTTCCACTCGCCGAGCTGTCCGCCTTTCTCGATAATCTGTATCCAGACCAATGCACCCCAGGTTAAAACGGCTCGCAGCCATCGTAACCCTGCCCCTGCTGGCAATGGCAGCGGTCAATCCCGCCCATGCCTCGGCTGACCCCGAGCTTCTTCAGTTGCTTAAGAAGGCGATTGAAACGGATTCGGGATTTGAAGATCGCTTCGATGCGCAGGTCTGGCTGCTCGATATGTCACGCCGGCTCGAAAAGTTTATCGTAGACCCGAAAGTGCGCATCGAATTACTCAAGCAAATTCACTACGAGGCTCGCCGCGTGGGTATCGAGCCCGAACTGGTGCTTGCATTAATCGAAGTTGAAAGTCGCTTTGATGAATTTGCAATCTCGGTCTCTGGCGCCCGCGGTCTGATGCAAATCATGCCTTTCTGGCTTGACGAGATCGGAATCTCGGATCAAAATCTATTCAAGATACGCACCAACCTGAGAATGGGCTGCACCATATTGCGCTATTACATGGACATGGAACCACACGACCTAGGGCGTGCGCTGGCACGTTATAATGGTAGCCTCGGCCGAACCGTCTATCCCAATAAAGTAATCAACGCGCTGCATAAGAACTGGTTCAAGCAATAATCAATATCCGCAAATAGCGGCCCGATACCAAAGCGGCCCCTCGCCAGTTTTGAAATTCCACAGCGATTGGAGTAATGTGCAGGCTGCAACTGCAAAGGCTTTATCCTTTGATATGCAACGTGATCATGTTAAGCAGGTCGAAAGCTTCACGAGCGATTGTATGCAAAGCTCGAAAGTCGATGCGTGCCTGTTATTGATTATTCTAGTCTGGCTCGCCGGCTGGGCTTCGTTATCTGCAGCCAGCAACATCGAGTCAGCGGAAAATCCAGTCCTGCAAGAGAAGCCTATACCGGGCCCACTTGACGGTATGACGTTCACCGGCGCTCTGGGTCCGGACGGTAAGCCCAAGGACACCCCTGATTCATTCGTTTTCGAAAATGGAACCTTCGTTTCGAAAGAGTGTGAACTCAGGTGTAAGTATCCTGCTCGACCCTATTTTGTGCGCTCAAATGGCGACCGGACAGAATTTATCAGTGAGACAGAATGTCCCTACAAAGATGCGAAGATTATCTGGCGAGGTACTATTGAGGGCGACAGAATAAAAGGGAAATCGACCTGGGTAGTAAAGCGCTGGTACTGGACCGTTGAGAATACTTTTGAGTTCGAAGGAACACTGACCAACAAGCCAGCATCGACCGCAAGCACCGAGTAGTATGCCTGAGTTACGATTGCCGACCACTATTCGCTGGAGTGCAATCGTAAAAGTAGTGTGCTTAATTGCCCTGCTGATTGCGGCCAATCTTCTCGCCCGTAACTATATGGAGGTGCTCCACTTTCCGATTCGCCCTGGCAACGAAGATGCCGTGCATCGAACCATTATGGTATCGGCCACCCTGTATGCGTTGCTTTTGGCCGTTCCGTTTGTACCCGGGGCCGAGATTGGCATTGGGCTCCTGGTAATGCTAGGACCACCGATTGCCTTGCTAGTCTACCTGTGTACTGTTGCCGGTCTTTCACTGAGTTTCATCCTGGGGCGTCTAATACCCTTATCCGTACTGGTCCGTCTCGCAAAAGACATCAAACTCAATCGGACCAGCAAATTGCTCAAAACGATTGAGCCGCTCAGCAAAAAACAAAGGCTTACCTACCTGGCCGATAAAGCCCCCAAACGTTTCCTGCCGTTACTGTTACGCTATCGCTACCTGGCGCTGGCGGTTGCTTTAAACATACCCGGTAATTATCTGATTGGCGGCGGTGGCGGTATCGCACTTTTTGCAGGTGTTAGCCGACTCTACTCGGTGCCGGGATTTCTGATTACGATTCTATTGTCGGTGGCCCCGGTTCCGATAGCCGTTATGTTGTTTGGAACCGATTTTCTCTCCGGACAAAACTGAATCCTGACCGCGCAAAAGAAAGAACAAGCCGCGGCTATTTATCTAAAAATCGGTGTTTGATGAACACGCCTGCAGCGCTGATGACCGACAGGAGCACGAGGGGACCAATCACCGTCAAATCCAGCAACACACCCGGTGAGGCCGAGTTGCTGGCGCTGTAAATAACCCGTGCATAAATATAGGACTTGATGGAAATACCCAGGATTGCCGCAGCGATAAAATGGCTTAGCCTTGCATTCAGTATTCCCGCACTGTAATTGACCAATGCGTGGGGGAATGCCGGGAAAACCCGCATCGCGAACAGCGTAAAAAAGTTCTCCTGGGCCTGCAGCGTTCTGTAAGTTCTTGAATCCTTGACTTTTTCCTTCCATTCCTGCGACAGATAATTTGAAAAAAAATAAGCACCCAGACCACCCAGCGCGCCCCCTGCCGCAAGAATAAAGGTCGCCATCGGAGGCGTATAAAGCGGTGCCGCAATCCACAAGAAAATCGACCCGGCGAGAGCAAAGGTAAACATCAGGGCTTGCGCCAGGATCAGTACTACTGCCAGCCACCAGTACTGGGCATACTCTCTTGCGACCGTCAGTATTTGCCTGGCGTCTAGTAACCCGGCAATCTCCATGGCTAATCCCAGGGTGATCAGCAAGGCCGCAATTATCAGTTTTGATCTATGCTTTTTGATCAACAGTCTGCCTAAATTCGTAGTAGCATAGTGCGGGAATGCACTAGTCGAAATCGCCTATACCTGCAGGCCCCCAAACCGCCTGCGTCAGCATCCATTCGTCCTGCTTGATTAGCTGTAATTCGAACCGGTAGATACGTGCCCGTAATGCCGACAGTGCCTCCACATCAGCAATGACGCTGCCCGCCATCGCTACGTGCAGCCTGACTGTCGCTTCGTTTTCAGTAAGCAATTCTATTTCATCGATCTTGGTAAACAAATGGATATTTTTATGCCGAAAGAAGTAGGCACGCAGCAATCCGACCAGTTGCTTCTTGTTATACCCTTTATAGTCCGTGTAGTTATCATGCATTAACTCGGCCAGCACATCGGAACTGCGACTCTCGGCCGCTTCAATTCCCGACTGGATATAAGCGCGAATCTCCGCCTCAGGTGACGTAGGTTTGTCGCTACAGGACTGGATCAGCATGGCCGCCCATACCAGGCAGAGCAATCGGGCGGGAATCTTCATGCCGGTGGTTAACTAGAGGTCGTAGCGTGGTGGAGCTACTTTAAGAACTTCTTCAATTGTCGTAAGGCCGCGTGCCACTTTTTGCGCACCTGCCAGATTGAGTGGTTTCATTCCCTCCCGAATCGCGGTTTTGCGAAATTTGACGAGGTCGAAATTATTGCTGACATCCTTTTTCAAAGCATCGGTCAACGGCATCATTTCATAAATTCCGATGCGCCCGCTAAATCCGGTCTGGCGACACTCGAGACAGCCTTCGGCAGTAGAGATTTTTTCTGGTGGGGACGTGGTCCACGGCTTGATCAACGCCTCCCAGTCGACTAACTCGAGCTTTGTCTCCTGTTTACAATGCGGGCACAGGGTGCGTACCAGGCGCTGCGCAACAACACCGATCAAGGTCGCGGTAATCAAGTAGGGCGGTACCCCTATTTCAGCGAGGCGAGCGATCGCCGACGGTGCATCATTCGTATGCAGGGTCGAGAGCACCAGGTGCCCGGTCAGTGCCGCCTGGACCGCCATTTCAGCGGTCTCGCGATCCCGAATCTCACCGACCATGATGATATCCGGGTCCTGTCGCAGCAGGGTCTTAACCCCGGTGGCAAAATCCAGGTCGATATTGTGTTGTACCTGCATCTGGTTAAAACTGGGTTCGATCAGTTCGATAGGGTCTTCGATCGTACAAACATTCACTTCCGGCCTGGCGAGATGCTTGAGGCTGGTATAGAGCGTCGTGGTTTTACCCGACCCGGTAGGCCCGGTTACCAGAATGATGCCATAGGGACGCGAAATCAAACTGTTCCATAATTCCGACTCTTTTTTCTCGAGACCCAGGGCCGCAAAGTTCTTGACCAGTACCTCGGGATCGAAAATTCGAAGCACCAGTTTTTCGCCGAACGCTGTCGGCATGCTCGATAAACGTAACTCGATTTCTGTACCATCGGGGGACAGCGTCTTGATACGACCGTCCTGGGGTTTGCGTTTTTCGGCAACATCGAGACGACCCATAATTTTTATACGACTGATTACCGCGGCGGTGATATTGGCCGGAATTTCGTAAACCTGGTGCATGACACCATCGATCCTGAAACGCACGTTGCCCTGTTCCCGCCTCGGTTCGATATGAATGTCGCTGGCACGTTGGTTGAACGCATACTGCATTAGCCAGTCAACAATACTGACAATGTGCTGGTCCTCGGCATCCACCTTCCCGGATTTACCCAGTTCGATGAGTTGTTCCAGATTCTGGATATTGCCCGGCAATTCTCCCAGTGACTTGTTACCGGCACCTTCCATGGCCCTGCTAACGCTGTAGAACTCGACCAGGTAACTTTTCAGTTCGGCCGGATTGGCCAGTACCGTGGTAATCTTTTTGTTGACGATACGCTCGAGCTCATCCATCCATTCGAGGTTGTAGGGATCCGTAACCGCGATGACCACCGTGTCTTCGGTGACCTCGACTGCAAGAATATTAAATCGCGACGCATAGGCGTATGACATGATCGAAGTGCAGGACCCAACGTCCATTTTCAACGGGTCAAAGTGATATCGAGTCGTGCCGGACTGCTCAACCAGCCATTCCGTCAGCATCTCCAGCGTCAGAACCTGCTCTGGATGTGATTTATGATTCCACTGTCGGCCGGCTATGATTTCAATTGGATGAAGATTTTTTCTGTCCTGGGCAGACACCAGCGAAGTCACCATGCTGGCTTTGTCCTGCTCAACGATCTCCTGGGATACGAGCTGTTCAAGTATCCGTTCCAGGGTACAGAGGGGTTTAGTCACGATTTAAACTTAATATGATTTTACTTCATATTAGCAGGAATTGACGGAGTTGCACCGCACAATGGCGGGCACAAGTCTACTCTTCCTGCCACTTCTGAATAAATTGTTCAATCATTGCCTGTGTCACCGGACCGACCTGCCGTGCCACCACTTTTCCTGCCGGGTTTACCAGGAAAGTCGTCGGCAAACCCGGTATCAAACCAAGCTCTGATTCCTGCGTCGGTTTAGATACGAAAATAGGGTAAGTGATGAAATAGTCTTCCAGGAATTCCTGCAGCTGCTGCTTACCGATCAGTTCCGTATTGATCCCGAGAACCATTGCTCCCTTGCCCGAATGTTCATCATGGAAAGCCTGGAGCTCAGGCATCTCGACAATACAGGGAGGGCACCAGGTAGCCCAGTAGTTAACCACGATCCACTGACCCTGATAACTGCTGATGTTCACCTTGTTTCCATTGACATCGGTTAGCGGCATATCCAGCGCCGATACCGCAGTCCCCAGGTTAATCGAGAAAAATATCGCGAGTAAGAATCGCTTCATGGCGTCGGTCGGTTTAATGTTATCTTCATGGTAACTAGGAGATAAATAAATAGATTTGGTTCATTGATTTGATCTGGGTCAGTCGTAATATGCCGGGCAGGAATATCTCCATAAAATCTAGCCAGTTCATATCGATATAAACCTTATGCGTTATTTCGCTACTGATCTGACAATTCCTGTCAGCAAAAAACCAAAAAAAAGCCCGCTATTGAGCGGGCTCTTTTATTGACTTGTAGACTTCTACTGAGCCAGGTAGTCCAGGTCGGATGCCTCGGTTTGACCGATCGACCAGGCGCCACGATTCTTGGCATGCTCGATTGCTGCTGCCCGCTCGGGACCCTTGGCTTTGGGAATGTAAAAGTACTGACCGGGATATATCAGGTCGGCATCTTTTATCTGCCCTGAATTGGTCTTGTAAATCAAGGGCCACATGAAAGGATTGCCATAGATGGTGTCCTGCCCTGCAATGTTCCACAGGTTGTCGCCGCTGACTACGAGATAACCACCCAGGTACGGCGATTCTTCTGCCACTTCGGTAGTCTCGGTTTCCATCGGCTGGGACATCGCAGCGATTGCTGCTGCCGCAGCATCTTCTGCCTTGTTAGCAAGAATCTTGGCGCGAACGTTTTCACAATCGGCGGCAGCCTGTTCCGCTTCCTCGATAATCTTCGCGTTCTCTTCCCATTCTGCACCCAGGTTTCTGGCACGTGCATTTTTCAACTTGGCGGCGTAGATGGCATTTCGAACCTCGGGGGTCGCACCCTGACATTCTTCTTCCATCGCCACTTCGGTCATCTCTTCAGACGACTGCTGACAACCGACGATCAGACCTGACGTTACTACGGCAATAGCCGCAACTTTAAGTAGTTCTGTTGGTTTCATCTTTTGTATTCTCCGAGAACTTTATCGAATTAAGTGCTTAATGATTTTTGTGAGCCCATTTTGCCAAGAAGCCTACATTGATCAACCCTTTAGAGCAAGTTTTTAATGTAAATATTACTCAATTAGCGGCGATTATAGACCAATTTCTGAAGATTACAGCCGAACTTCAAATTGATTGAATAATATGCCCTGCTGAAGCAGTCGAAGCCTGCTATTGCTAAACCTTGATTGATATTGTAAAACGGCAGCAATTTCGGTACCAAGAAACCCGGAAATGAAAGCAAAAGAACTCACCATCTATCATAATCCAGCGTGCAGCAAATCTCGTGAAGCGCTTCAGATTCTGCAAGATAAAAATTTGAGTCCTGAAATAATCAACTACCTCGAAGATCCGCCAACGCCACTGGAACTGAAGGAACTCATCGGAATACTGGGCGTCTCCGCGCGAGATTTACTGCGTACTACCGACCCGGTTTACAAGGACGCGGAGCTCGATGATGACACCCTGACCGACGATGAAATCATCGAAGCGATCTACGAATATCCTGCACTGTTGCAACGCCCCATCGTGATTTCGGATGGCAGGGCAATTATTGGACGCCCACCGATCAGGATAATGGAAATCCTTGCATAAAATTCTGATTGTTTATTTTAGTCGCCATGGCAGCGTCGCGCGCATGGCCGAACAGGTGAGTCTCGGCGTTGATTCCAACCAGGCCTGTGAGGCAGTTGTGCGCTGCCTGCCAACAGTAGCGCTCTCAACTGAACCAGCCGAGGAGGCTGTTCCCGAAAGTGGCGTTCCGTACGCCAGCCTCTCCGATCTGGAAACATGCTCCGGATTGATCGTCGGCAGCCCCGGATATTTCGGCAACATGTCTGCTGCGGTAAAGTATTATTTCGACCAGACCAGCGCGTTATGGCTCTCGGGTGGATTGATCGGTAAACCGGGCGGCGTGTTTACAGCAACCTCCAGCATGCATGGCGGCCAGGAGACCGTCTTGACCAGTATGATACTACCGCTGCTGCATCACGGCATGCTGGTTACCGGCATCCCCTATTCGGAACCCGCGCTGAACCAGACTCGATCCGGGGCTACCCCCTACGGCGCCAGTCATGTCGCGGGGCAGAATGGCCAGGCGCTCAGCGATCACGAACGTTCAGCCTGCAAGGCACTTGGTCGGCGCATTGCCGATCTTGCCTGTAAGCTAGCGTAGCTATAAAAAGCGCATATGCACCCGCTCAAAGCCATCAGCCTGTTGTCCTGGCTAGGCCTGCTTGCTTCTCAGCTCTACCTGTTGTGGCCTGCAAACGATGTTGCCTATTACTGGGTACTCCTGACTGCCCTGCCCCTGCTGATTCCGATCAAAGGCTTGCTGTCTGATCAACGCTACACCTATAGATGGATTGGATTCATGACGTTGGTCTACTTCTGTATCGGAATCAGCGAGCTGGTTTCAAATGCGCATTTGCGCATCTACGGCCTCGGGACGACGATCTGCAGCACGCTACTGTTCCTGTCGAGTATTTACTATGCCCGTTACCTCGGGCTTCAGCCACGGACTTGAGTTAGCAATTGCGTTCGAGCAACGCCTGCTTGACCAGCGGGATGGTCACTTTGCGCTGCTGTGACAGGGATGCCCCGTCCAGCCGCTGGAGTATTTCCATTTGCGCAGACAGGTTACGGGCATAATGGGTCATCAGGTAGGAAATCACGTCATCGGTCAATTCAATCCCGTTTAATCCAGCGCGCTTGCGCAGAATTTCACGAATCTCGATTTCGCTACTTTCGGGTAGTTGCAACAACAGTCCCCACTGCAGGCGGGACCGAAAATCGTCCAGGCTTGTTTCCAGTTCATCCGGTTTAACTGACATCGAAAACAAGAATCGAAAATCGCCCGCGCGACAACGATTGATAACCTGGTAGAAGCAGGCCTCCCATTCGGGTTTACCTGCGATGGCATCCAGGTTATCAACCGCGAGCACATCGCAATTTGCAAAGCCTTCGAACGCGCTCGCATCACACTGCAGTAATTGTACCGCATCGTAGATCTGCAGCTGCACGCCACTGCGCCTGGCCAGATCAGCGCTGGCGTTTAATAAATGGGTCTTGCCGCTCGCGCTTGCCCCCCAAAGACCGATCTGTACCTCGCCGCTGCCAGCAACAAGCGCCTTGATGCTGGTCTGGATCAACTCTGCCCGGCCAGATATGTAGTTTTCAAAACTGAACTGTCGGTCAAGCGAAAGCGGTAACGCGATCTGTTTAATTGCTGACTCCGCGATTGATGTAGCTGTAATTCAGGATAATCTGTTCCTCGCCGCTCGTGCTCAGCTGTGGAAAATTCTCCTGCTCCAGCACGTCTCCGAAATCGATGAGACGCTGCAAGTCTTCGGGATCATTGCGCAACCTGAGGCGATAGGTAATGACATCACCGTTAATCATTGCAACGTGCACACTTTCGACAACATTCAGGGATTTCAGGTATTTCTGCACCTTGATCAGATTATCGATACCTTCCAGAGCAGTCACGCTTAGCAAAAGTGTTTGCTCGACCCGACGATGGTCTTCCAGTGCATACTCGAGCGCCAGTATCTTTGACAGGTGCCTAATGACCTGGTCGATCACCTGCCGCCTGGACGGGGCTTCAAATTTCCATTTGAAAATTTGGTCCGCAAAACGCACTTCCCAGTCGCCGCGCCAACCCTGGCCACTGCGTCCCAGTACCTGGCCGACGAGCAGAGCGTCCGGGGCGTATCGTACCGCCATGGTTTGAATTTTGCCGAATTCCCGGGAAACAACATCACTTATCTTCACCAGGGCGATGTCCTCGAGATCCATGAGCGGAAACAGCACCGGCACCGCGTGAGTCGATGCGGCCTGGTCGAGCACCTCGACCAGGCTCGGGGTTGAATCCTGTGATACCAGTTTGATGTTTTCGTTGACATCATAGGAAATCACCAACAGGGTGCTGGGGCGTTCGCGCCCCCATACCGGGAAATTGTGTTCACGTAGCAGGCTTTCTATCAATTGCTGGTCGAAATCGATGCGCAAGTAGAGACGCCCCACGTCGGACTCATCATCTTCGGGCAAACTGCGGTTGATATAACGAAATTGCTTGACATAGCGTGCGCTGCTTTCGATCGGCCGCTCAAAGGCCGGGCTGCGCAGGGCGTCATCTGATCCACTTACCTTCACGATCACCTGCCTGAAAGCCCGGCTGAAGGACTCGAGCCTTAAACTCGTGGTTTGATCCGCTACTGATAATTCCACGGTAAACAGATCTTCCACGGTTACTGCGCCAGCAGGCAGACTTAGCGAACCCAGCAATACCGACAACAGTGCTAAAAGTTTGTGCGACTTCATTGTTTGCCTATTTTCATCCACGGACATTTGCCTTCAAGGCGTGTAAAATAGCACACCACTATTGTTTCCTGAACCAACAAACCATGAATCCCGGACGATCTTTGAATTATCGCGATGCCGGCGTCGATATCGACGCGGGTAATGAACTGGTGGAACGCATTAAGCCCGCGATCAAATCTACGCGGCGGGACGGGAGTGTCGGTAGCATTGGCGGATTCGGAGGATTATTCGAGTTACCACTGGATCGTTACCGAAATCCATTACTGGTTTCGGGCACCGATGGTGTCGGCACGAAGCTCAAGCTGGCCATCGAGCTCGACAGACTCGATGGCATCGGCATTGACCTGGTCGCGATGTGTGGCAATGATATCGCCGTTCTCGGTGCCGAGGCGCTGTTTTTTCTCGACTACTACGCCACCGGTAACCTGGAGCTTGGGCAGGCCGAACGGGTTATCAAGGGAATAGCAGCAGGTTGCCAGCAGGCCGGTTGCGCGTTGATCGGTGGCGAGACTGCCGAAATGCCGGGTATTTATCAGCCCGGGGATTTTGACCTGGCCGGATTCTGTGTCGGTATTGTAGAGAAAGATGGCATCATCGACGGTAGCCGTGTCGCCGCGGGCAACCGACTGATTGCCCTCGCCTCGTCGGGGGTACACTCAAACGGTTTCTCCCTGGTGCGCAAAATCCTCGAAGTCTCGGCTGCAAATTTGTCACAGGATTGCGGCGAACAATCACTTGCGGATGCACTGATTGCGCCGACCCGGATATACGTTAAAAACCTGCTGGCGTTATCCGGCAACTGCCAGATCAATGCCATCGCACATATCACGGGTGGCGGCCTGGTCGAGAATATACCGCGCGTGTTACCGGATCAACTCGGCGCCAGAATCGATTTGTCCAGCTGGCAACCATCGCCCGTTTTTGACTGGCTGCAGCAGGCGGGTAATGTCGAACCAATGGAAATGTTGCGCACCTTTAACTGCGGCGTGGGAATGGTACTTGCGGTTGAAGCAGAACAGGCCCAACCATGCCTCGAGCAACTGGCGTTGCTCGGTGAAAGCGCCTGGATTATTGGTGATGTTATACCACGGGAAAACAACGCGCCGGTTATTTTCACATGACCATCCGCATGAAGCTGGCGATTTTGATCTCCGGCAATGGCTCCAATCTGCAGGCGATCATCGATGCCATCGAGGCAGGGCGTCTCGATGCTGAAATTACAGCCGTGGTATCTGACAACCCGGAAGCCTATGGTCTGGTGCGCGCAACCCGGCATAATCTCCACAGCCGGGTAATTGATGCCCGGGACTATGCCAGTCGTTCAGACTATGATGAAGCCCTGCAGCACTATCTCGAGCTCATGGCTCCGGACTATATCGTGCTAGCCGGCTTTATGCGCATATTGACCCCCGGCTTCATCGAGGCATTCGAGCATAGGATCCTTAACATACATCCTTCGCTGTTACCGGCTTACAAAGGCTTGAACACTTACCAGCGCGCGCTTGATAATGGCGAGACGCAACACGGGGTCAGCATCCATTTAGTGACCGCAGAACTCGATGCTGGGCCGATTATCCTGCAGGCAAGCTACGCCATCGAAGCCGGTGACACCGTCGAGGATCTGCAAACCAGGGGCCACCAGCTCGAACACAGGATGTATCCACAGGTATTGAGCTGGCTCAGCGACGACAGGTTAACCATTAAAGACGAACAGGTTTATTATGAAAAGGCATTGCTTGAACAGCCAATCCTCTTCGATCGCTAGTCTGTTACTGTTGATCCTTTTGCTGATCTCGCCGGGATCCAGCGCTGAAGTTCCGCTACGATCCTTTAACGCCAGTTACGACCTTTACCAGGGCGGCATGCATATCGCTACTGCCGAACTCAGCCTGCAGGATTCGGATGGGCTCTGGCGTTGGCGCATGTCAACACGGTCGCGCGGTATTTATTCGCTGTTTATCAACAGCAGCCCCTACTCGGAAACCACCTTCACTCAGGACAATAACGATATCCAGTTGCAACGTATTCTGGTCACGGACGCGGCGGATGAAAAGAAAAACGAATCTGCGAACTTCGACTGGAGCAAGGGTACTATTGCCGTGCTCAGGCGCGGCAAGCAGAAACAGCTGCCGCTCGATGCCAATGTCTATGATTACCATAGCGTTCACCTGCTCACGGCAGCGATGCAGCTACGGCAACAGGAAAATACAACCGTCGATTTTTACGTCAAAGGAAAACTGGTCAAATCAAGAATCGTCTACGGCGGCACCGGGAAGGTCAATATCAACGGCGAGTCTATCGACGCCGTCATATACAAGCAGATGATAGTTCGATCAAACTCGAGAATTAAGTATTACTACGATGCCGCGAATCCGCTCCTGCCCTTGCGCATAGAGAAGCTTGAGTCTGGCGAAAGCCAATCCGTACTATCGCTGCAGAAAGTCGACTGGGATTTATAAACGGGTAAAACCCTGCTGGTTTTGTAACCGCTCGATTTCTGCGGGTGCGAATGGTACCTGCTCGATAAAACTGGGGAGTTCGTTTTGCTCGATATCGAGTACTCGCATCATGGTCTGGCAAGCCTTGATATCGATGATGTTATCCTGGTCCAGCATGCGTGCACGCTCCACCACAGACCGGTTTGTCGCATAGCTGTTTTTCTGAAACAACTGCAGTTCATCGCCGTGCAGGACAATCGCGATTTTGCCATGCTCATCCGGGTTAAACAGAGCCCGCAGGTCCTCGGCGCGGTCCAGTACCACATCGAGCTGTTGCGAAGAACTCACGGTCACGCTGAATACGTAACCTTGAGCCTGCTTCTCATCCAGCGCCCTGACTGGTAAGGCGACTAGCGTCAGTGCCAGTAATAAAATCGAGGGGTGAGGTATGCGCATTCTAGTCCGATCCAGCGATAGTCATATTGTCGATTAATATTGAGCCGCAGCGAATGTTGCCCCTGAAATCGATATCCTTGCCAATCTCGACAACGCCCTTGAACATGGCCTTCAAGTTGGACGCGATAGTCACTTCCTCGACAGCGTGGTCCAGTTTACCATTTTCAACCCAAAAACCCGCGGCCCCGCGCGAATAATCGCCCGTTACCCCATTGACCCCGTGCCCCATCAATTCGGTCACCAGGAATCCTCGGTGCATCGCGGCCAGGCATTCGTCGAAGGTTTTACCGGTATCATTCAGGGTAAGATTATGAAGCCCGCTGGCATGACCAGTCGAAGTCAAATCCAGCTTGCGCGCCGAATAGCTGTCCAGCAAGTAATGCTGGATTACCCCGTCGGTAACCAGTTCATTGGCATGCGTCGCGACACCTTCCGAGTCAAAATTAGCTGATCCGAGCGCCTGCGGGATAAAAGGATCTTCGCGCAACTGCACGAATTCGGGAAAAACGCTTTCGCCCACGGCATTCAGCAGAAAACTGGCCTTTCGATACTGGGCCGCACCGCCGATTGCAGATGTGAAACTGCCAATGATGCCGCGCGCAAGCTCGGGTACAAACAGCACCGGAACCTGCTGGGTATTCAATTTACTGGCATCGAGTCTGCGGACGGTGCGTTCGGCTGCCTTCTCGCCAATACTTCGAGCGCTCATGAGGTGGCCGGGATGACGACTGATATCATACCAGTAATCACGTTGCATATTCCCGTTTGACTCCCCCACGACCGAACAACTGATGCTGTGCCGGGTCTTGCGCTCGGCCTGCAGGAATCCATGAGAATTGCCATATACCGACACACCCGCATTCAAATCTACCGAGGCACCCTCGGAGTTGACGATCCGCTGATCATACTCGAGTGCCGCGTTTTCACACTCCAGCGCTAAATCGATAACAGCCTGCGGCTCGAGTTCCCAGGGATGATACAAGTCAAGATCATGCATATCGGTCGCCATCAGCCCGGCATCGGCGAGACCGGTGCAGGGATCCTCTGACGTATAACGGGCGATATTACAGGCTGCCTCAACCGTTTTGCGAATTGCCTCCGCATCGAGGTTTGAAGTGCTGGCGCTGCCCTTGTGTTGACCGATGTAGACGCTGATACCGAGACCATTATCCTGTTGGTGCTCGATGGTTTCCACGGTTCCCATCCGTGTCGCAACTGAAAGGCCCTGGGTAACGGACAAGCCCGCCTCGGCCTGAGTTGCGCCTTTTGCCTGTGCTAATTCGATTGCATCGGCAACGATTTTTTTCAGGGAATCCGCTTGCGGAAATGCTAACATGCTGTTTTTTTCAAGGTCCATCAGATTATTTTATCCCAAGCTGTTATGGAAAACGAAGCAGAGATAGATGAAAGCGAATATGTCAGCAAGAGTCAACTAAAAAGGGAGAGCCATGCCATTCAGGGCCTTGGCAAGAGGCTGGCCACATTATCTGCGGATCAATTGGCGCGTATTCCACTGGATCAACCTGTGCTCGAGGCAATCGCGTTAGCACGTCGTATTCAAAACAAGCGCAGCGCTCTCAAGCGCCACTACCAGTTTCTCGGCAAACTGCTGCGCGCACGCGATACCGAGCCTATTTTGGCCGCACTCGCCGAAATTGACAACGAAAGCCGGCAGTCTATTCAGCACCACCATCGTGCGGAACGCTGGCGCGATCGCATCATTGACGAGGGTAACGATGCGATCGAAGCACTGCTGGCCAAAATCACGCAAGCCGATCGTCAGAAACTGCGCCAGTTGTTGCGTAACCACCAGCATGCCAGGACCGACGCCAAACGCACCCAGCATTCACGCCTGATCTACCAGGAAATCAAGCGCGCTCTCGATTCGTGATCCTGTCGACATTCCCGGGTATTCAAAAACCCTGTAACACCAACTTTACAAGCACAGCTGCAAGAGCCGCGGCCATTGGAACTTCTTCGCGGGAACGCCGTAAATACATCCATGTAGGCTCGCGCGCAACATCCCTGTTGCGCAGCGTCCCGCAAAGAAGTTCCAACGTCCACGGCTCGAATATTCAATAGCCTGGGAGACTATCCCTGTTTCAGGAAGGCAAAGGCCAGCAGGTCTAAATTTCGTATGCCCAGCAGCCCGGGGAGACTGCCCGCAAAAGTGTAGCGCGGCAAGGATGCCGCGCTCCAAGCGATTCCATGGATGGACCAACCGGCGCTAGCGCCGGTTGGGAGCGCCTTTTGCGGGCAGTCTCCCCGGGCTGCTTGCGGACGGGTAACTCTACAATCGCGCCGACAGAGCTTAATCAGGGCTGGCGGGGATGATCGGGGTTTTGCTGACGACGTCGGCGTTCTGGGCGCGGTTGCGCAGGTAGTGATCCATGAGCACGATCGCGAGCATGGCTTCGGCGATAGGCGTTGCGCGGATTCCAACGCAGGGGTCGTGACGGCCCTTGGTTCGGATCTCGACCGCGTTACCATCAACATCCACGCTCTTTCCGGGGAGGTGAATGCTGGAAGTCGGTTTGAGTGCAATGCTGACCAGAATATCCTGTCCCGAGGTAATACCGCCAAGGGTACCCCCAGCGTTGTTCGACAGGAAACCTTCCGGCGTGATTTCGTCTCTATTTTCGGTACCTTTGAGCTCGACACTGGCAAACCCGGCGCCGATTTCGATTCCCTTGACGGCATTGATACTCATCATCGCACGTGCGATGTCCGCATCAATTCGATCAAAGACAGGCTCTCCAAGACCAGGCGGCACCCCGCTCGCAACCACCGACACCCTGGCTCCGATTGACTCTCCTTCTTTACGTAACGCGTCCATGTACTTCTCCATCTCGGGAACCATGTCGGCATCCGGGCAAAAGAAAGCATTGTTGTTGACCTCGTCCCAGTCGAAGTTGACAGGTTTGAGCGGTCCGAGTTGTGATAAATAGCCGCGCACCGTGATGCCGCATCGAGCCCCGAGGTACTTCTTGGCAATTCCCCCCGCCGCAACGCGCATTGCGGTCTCCCTTGCTGAAGAACGTCCACCGCCACGGTAATCCCGAAAACCGTATTTCTGGGTATAACTGTAGTCGGCATGACCAGGACGAAACTGGTTCATGATGGCACTGTAATCTTTCGGGCGCTGATCCTGGTTATGAATCAACAGGCAAATTGGCGTGCCGGTAGTCTTGCCCTCGAAAGTACCCGATACAATGGTTACGGCGTCATCCTCGCGCCGTTGCGTGGTGTGTCGGGAGGTACCCGGTTTGCGCCTGTCGAGATCAGCCTGCAGGTCAGCCTCTTCGAGCGCAAGCCCTGGCGGACAGCCGTCTACGACACACCCGATAGCGGCGCCGTGACTTTCGCCGAATGATGTCACCACAAATGACTTGCCGAAACTGTTTCCCGACATTAAACCTGACCTATATTGATTTCCAGGGATTTGACACTACGTAGATAGCGTAATGTCCCATTCTACTAAAAAACTCGGCATGATGTTCACTGCCGCGGCGTGGATCCTCGGTTTTTTGCTACTGGCTTTAGTCTTTTCAAAAATACTTGACCAGCAAAGTAACCCCAATCAATCAGTTTCAACCTTACAAACGTCCGATTTCCAGGAAGTAGTGCTGACACGTAACCGCGGTGGCCACTACAGGTTTGATGGCGAAATCAACCGTCAAAAGGTAACTTTCCTGGTTGATACCGGCGCCACCATCACGGCGATACCTGGTCGCCTGCAGCAGGCGCTCGGCTTGAAACAGGGCCCCGCGACCTCGGTATCGACGGCAAATGGCATCACCACCGCCTACCTGACGCGCCTGGAACAGCTCTCGATCGGACAAATCGAACTTTTCGACGTCAATGCCAGCATTATCCCGGGTATGGAGGTTGGTGAAATCCTGCTTGGTATGAACGTTTTAAAACACTTCGAACTGGTTCAAAGGGGCGACCAGCTGATCATCCGGCAATATCGATAAAGGTCCCACCCGGTAATTTAAGCGAAAAATTCAAAAAAATCGGGATTTTTTATGAACTTTCTCGAAATAGGGCTTCTCTAAGCTCGCGTAATGGGGAAAAACCAGTACAACCAACTTTATCAAACGTGAGGATCTATATAATGATTACAGCTAAGAAAACCACTGGGATCGCACTTGCCGCCGCGGCAGCCGCTATGTTTGCCGTTGCACCCATGAGCGCTTCTGCAACCGAAAAGGCTGGTAAATGCTTTAACGTCAACTCATGCAAAGGCACCAGCGCCTGCGCAACCGCTACCACCAGCTGCGCGGGTCAAAACTCTTGCGCGGGACAGGGTTGGGTTAAGCGTACCAAGTCAGAATGTGAATCAGCTGGCGGCAACTTCGAAGCCTAAGCTGTCTTTCTCAGCTAGTGAAAATGCACCGGCCCTGTCGGTGCATTTTTTTTGCCTGCCGGATACAATAAATATCGTTAAAAGTCTGGACCTGCAGCTATGACAGAGCCCTCGTCTAAACCATTTCTTGGCTTCGGCCTGGGACTGCGGGCCGAGCATTACCAGGATATTCTCGACCGCAAACCAGCAAACATCGACTGGTTTGAAGTCTTAAGCGAAAACTACATGATCGAAGGCGGCAAGCCGCTCTATTTTCTCGATGCAATCCGCCAGGATTACCCGATGGTGATGCACGGCGTGTCGATGTCACTGGGCACTACCGACGAGCTTGATTTTGAATACCTGAAAAAACTAAAGGCCCTGATTGAACGCATCGAGCCCCGCTGGTTCTCAGATCATCTTTGCTGGACTGGTGTCGATCATAAAAACATGCACGATCTATTGCCCCTGCCCTACACCGAGGAAGCCATTAATCACGTCGCAGACCGGATTTCACGGGTGCAGGACTTCCTCGGCCAGCAAATGCTGATCGAAAATCTTTCGAGTTATATTACCTACTGCGAAGACGCGATGCCTGAATGGGAATTTCTTAGCGAGATTGCCGACCGGGCCGATTGCTACCTGCTGCTCGACGTCAATAATATCTACGTGAGTAGCTATAACCACCATTACGATCCCGTCGAATACCTTGACGGCGTGCCCGTCGAACGAGTCTGGCAGCACCACCTGGCGGGCCATACCAATGATGGCAACCTGATTATCGATACCCATGACCAGGATGTCATAGAGCCCGTATGGGCACTTTACGAAGAGACCGCGAAACGTTTCGGCCCGGTTTCCACGATGATCGAACGCGATGGCAATATCCCCGAGCTCGATACCGTGCTGGCAGAGCTGGAGCACGCTCGCCGAATCGCCGAACCCTACTACCGGGTCTGACCATGTCTCACTTGCGTGATTTGCAGCTGCGCTTCCAGCACTACCTGATTGACGGATCGGATGATATCGAGCAGGACATAACCAGCACCGAAAATGCGCTTGCCGAACATCGGCTCGGCACTTACTACAATGCCTATCGCATTCGTCTCATCGACTGTCTCGCCGTCGATTATTCCGCGCTGCAGAAAACCATCGGCCGGGAGGCATTTGAAAACCTGGCGCTAGACTACCTGCGCCACTTCCCTTCCAGCGATCCCTCGGTACGCTGGTTCGGCCGTTACCTGCCCACTTATCTCGACAATATTTATGACGGTGAGGACGCCGGGTTTTTGCAGGAGCTGGCGCGTTACGAGTGGGCGCAAACGATGATCTTCGACGCCGCTGATTGCCCGCAACCAGTTCAGCTGGAAGACGTGGCGGCGGTTCCCGCCGAAGCATGGCCAGAATTTACGTTTAAATTCATAACGGCACTCACCTGGCTCGATCTGCACTGGAATGTGCCGCTGATCGAGAACGCGCTGGATACCGATACCGAGGTACCGCCAAAACAGCGCGCCGAGATTGCGCAACGCTGGATGCTGTGGCGACGGGACCTGAAAATCCAGTGGCGTTCGCTCGAGGTTCACGAAGCCTGGGCCCTCGATCAAGCTGCAAACGGGGCGAATTTTGCGACAATCTGTGAAGGTTTACTTGAATGGATCGATGCTTCGCAGGTAGGGCTGGTGGCCGCGGGATTTCTGAAGCAATGGATAGGAGACCAGCTGGTTTTAAGCCTCAGCAATGACTAGCGTGAAGCGCTATTTTTAGTGTTAATATGAGCGCTCTAAAAGGGTAAGCTTGTCAGCATCATCAAAACATGAACAACATGGTTTATTTCTTACGTCCCCGTATAAAGGACCACTCAAATGCCAAATCCTGAACTCAAGTTAACGGATCTCGATATCTTCCACGGTTTTATCCGCCGCCATATCGGCAATAGTGAAGATGAGGAAAACGCGATGCTAACCGAGCTCGGCATGAAAAACATGGATGAGTTACTCGACAAGGTCGTGCCGGAATCGATCCGCCGGCGTAAGCCCCTGGAGGTCAAGAGCAGCCTCAGCGAGCGCCAAGTGCTGTTGCGTCTGTATGAAATTTCGATTCGCAACCAGCTCTACAAGTCTTTTATCGGCATGGGTTATTACAACACACAGACACCCACGGTCATCGAGCGCAACCTGTTACGTAATCCGGCCTGGTACACCTCGTATACGCCGTACCAGGCTGAAATATCGCAGGGCCGCCTCGAAGCGCTGCTCAATTTCCAGACCATGGTCAGCGACCTGACCGGAATGGAGATGGCCAACGCGTCGGTGCTGGACGAAGCCACCGCCGCGGCCGAGGCCATGACCATGTGCCACCGACTGTCTAAAAGCAAGAGCGACGTGTTTTATATCGCCGATACCTGTCACCCGCAAACCATCGAGGTAGTCACGAACCGCGCCAGGCATTTGAATATCAAGTGCGTGATCGGCGACCCGTTTGCCGCGGCCGATAACCCGGAGCTATTCGGAGTCCTGTTGCAGTATCCCTGCTCGACCGGTGAAGTTCACGACTACCGCGACCTGGTAGCACAGATCCACGAGAAAAAGGGACTGGTGACGGTGGCGGCCGACTTGCTGAGCCTGACCCTGCTGACCCCGCCCGGGGAATTCGATGCCGATATCGTGGTTGGTTCGTCCCAGCGTTTCGGCGTACCGCTAGGTTATGGAGGGCCGCATGCGGCATTCATGGCCACGCGCGATGCTTTCAAACGCTCTCTGCCCGGGCGCCTGATCGGTGTTTCCAGGGACAGCCGCGGCAAGACCGCGTTGCGCCTGACGCTGCAAACGCGCGAGCAACACATCCGCCGGGAAAAGGCCACCAGTAACATTTGCACCGCGCAGGCCCTGCTCGCGATCATGGCCAGCATGTACGCGGTTTACCACGGCCCCGGTGAAATTACCCGGATCGCGCAACGAGTACATCGTCTGACCGCACTGCTGGCAGAGGGGTTACGTGCCCTCGGACTGGAGGTCAACACCCGGCATTACTTCGATACGATTACGATAAATACCGGTAATGCCACTGAATTCATTCTCGCCGCGGCGCGCTCGAAGCAGATGAACCTGCGCAAGGTCGACGCGCATACAATTGGAATTTCGCTCGATGAAATCTCGACCCGCGGTGACGTCGCCAGGTTGTACGATGTTTTTACCCACGACCACGGTAGCGACGTTTCCATCGATGAGCTGGATAATAAAATACAGCCGGCATTGCCACCGCAATTGATCCGCAGCTGCGATTTCCTGACCCACCCGGTTTTTAACAGCCATCACTCTGAAACCGACCTGATGCGTTACATGCGCAAGCTCGCGGACAAGGATCTGGCGCTCGATCGGACAATGATTCCGCTCGGCTCGTGCACGATGAAGCTGAACTCGGCAACCGAGTTGATCCCGGTCACCTGGCCCGGTTTCGCACGCATTCATCCGTTTGTACCGCTGGACCAGGCACAGGGTTACCAGCAGTTAATCGTCGAGCTCGAGCAAATGTTATGCGCCTGCACCGGTTACGACGCAATTTCACTGCAACCGAACGCGGGCTCGCAGGGTGAGTATGCCGGTCTGCTCGCCATCAAGTCCTACCACGAGAGCCGTGACGAGGGGCATCGCAATATCTGCGTGGTACCGGCTTCGGCCCACGGCACCAACCCGGCGTCGGCGCAAATGGCCGGGATGAAGGTCGTGGTCGTCGGCTCGGCGAAAAACGGCAACATCGATCTCGACGAACTGCGCGCCAAGTGTGAGAAACACAGCAACGAGCTCGCCGCGATCATGATCACTTACCCGTCGACCCACGGCGTGTTCGAGGACGACGTGCGCGAGGTCTGCGATATCGTGCACCAGCACGGCGGGCAGGTATACATCGACGGCGCCAACATGAACGCGATGGTCGGCGTTTGCGCCCCGGGCAAATTTGGCGGCGACGTGTCACACCTGAACCTGCACAAGACTTTCGCCATTCCGCACGGTGGCGGCGGTCCCGGGGTAGGCCCGATCGGGGTCCGGGAACACTTGAAACCCTTCCTGCCGTCAACCAACCTGAAATCAGACGGCGGCATCAACAAAGTGGCTGCGGCGCCGTTCGGCAGCGCGGGGATTTTGCCGATCAGCTGGGCCTATATTTCCCTGCTCGGCCGCGACGGCTTACCCCAGGCTACCGCCACCGCGATTTTGAATGCTAACTATATCGCCAATCGCTTAAAAGACCATTTTCCGATACTTTACACCGGTCCGAACGGATTGATCGCGCACGAATGCATAATCGATACGCGCGTGGTCAAGGACGTGGTCAGCGTCGACGATATCGCGAAACGTTTAATCGATTACGGTTTTCATGCACCGACCATGTCTTTCCCGGTGGCCGGCACGCTGATGATCGAGCCGACCGAGTCGGAGTCGAAGGAGGAACTGGACCGCTTCTGTGACGCGATGATTTCGATCCGGCAGGAAATTCGCGATATCGAGGAAGGCCGAATGGGTCCCGATGACAATCCGCTGGTAAACGCTCCGCACACGGTCGACATGGTCTGTGCCGACGAATGGGATCATGCCTACAGTCGTGAACTGGCAGCATACCCGCTGCCCTCGCTGCGTAACGACAAGTACTGGTCGCCGGTAGGCCGGGTCGATAATGTCTATGGCGATACCCATGTCGTCTGTTCCTGCCCGCCGCTGTCCGCCTACCTGGAACAAGACGAAGCGTAGCCAGACGACAACCCGGCGTTAGCAGCGGTGTTCTGGCGTATTTGTTGCCTTGTTCTGGTGTTATACAGCGGCCTCACACTAAGATAGGATTGCCCGATGGCGATTAGTGTCTTCGATTTGTTTTCAATTGGTATCGGACCGTCGAGCTCCCACACGGTAGGGCCGATGCGCGCCGCACATAAATTCGTGCAGGATCTCAAGCAAGATAGCCTGCTGGGCGAGGTCGTAAAAGTAAAAGCCGATCTGTACGGCTCGCTCGGTGCGACCGGCAAGGGGCACGGCAGTGACAAGGCAGTGATGCTCGGTCTCGAGGGAGAGCTGCCCGAATCGGTCGATACCGGTAGCGTCGACTCCCGTCTCGAATCGATTCGTGCCGGCCAGCAACTGAATTTACTCGGCGAGCGAAATATCAAGTTCGACGAGAAAAAGCAGCTCATCATGCATCGTCGCCAGACGCTGCCGTTTCATTCCAATGGCATGACCTTCAGTGCCTTCGATGCCAATAGCGAAGAACTCAGGAAATCGACTTTCTACTCGGTCGGCGGCGGTTTTATCGTTGACGAAAGTGCGCAGGGGAGCGATCGCATCGTCGAGGACGATACCAAATTGCCCTATCCGTTCCTGAGCGCAGTTGACCTGCTGATTCACTGTGCCAACCACGACCTGTCGATCAGCGATGTAATGATCGAAAATGAAAAAACCTGGCGCGACGAGGCCGAGATCCGCCAGGGACTGCTCGACATCTGGAAAACAATGCGTACCTGCGTCAAAAACGGCTGTCACAACGAGGGGATTTTACCGGGCGGCATGAAGGTCAAGCGACGTGCTGCCGACCTGTACCGCAAACTCAGGGGTGAGCCCGGTATTACCTATAAAGACCCGCTGGTGACGCTGGACTGGGTCAATCTCTGGGCACTCGCGGTCAACGAAGAGAATGCAGCCGGCGGGCGCGTGGTTACCGCACCCACCAATGGTGCCGCGGGTATCATCCCGGCGGTCATGCATTACTACCAGCACTTCTACCCGGCCGCGGATGACGACGGTATCGTGCGATTTTTACTGACCGCCGGCGCAATCGGCATTCTGTACAAGGAAAACGCGTCGATATCGGGCGCCGAAGTCGGTTGCCAGGGTGAAGTCGGCAGCGCCTGTTCGATGGCGGCGGGTGCCCTGACCGAGGTCCTGGGTGGCACCCCCGAACAGGTCGAGAACGCAGCCGAGATCGGCATGGAGCATAACCTCGGATTAACCTGCGATCCCGTCGGCGGGCTGGTGCAGGTGCCCTGTATCGAGCGTAACGCAATGGCGTCGGTCAAGGCGATTAACGCTGCCAGAATCGCGATGCGTGGGGATGGCCAGCACTTCGTATCGCTCGACAAGGTCATCAAGACCATGCGCGAAACCGGCGCCGACATGAAAACCAAGTACAAGGAAACCGCGCGCGGTGGTCTCGCGGTGAATATCATCGAATGCTGAGCGATCTGCAAACCTGGATGGCTCCCTACCTCGGGGTGTTTGGCGATCATCCCTGGCTCAAAGCAGTGGTCGTTGTTTTTGTCTTTCTAATTCTTGCCTGGATTTTCGATAAGTTTATTAGTGCCACGTTAAAAAAGCTCTCGGCACGCACACGGTTTACGTTTGATGACCAGATAATCGAATACTTTCACAGTCCAATTTATATCAGCGTCATCCTGATTGGCATTGCGCTCTCGGTTAACCTGCTGGCAATCGCGGCTCCTTTCGAATCCATTATTTTTTCGAGCCTGCAGACCATCGCCTTTATCGTCTGGACAGTATTCCTGATGCGCGTGGTGCGATCCATATTGCGAGCTGTCGCTGCCAATCAAAAGCGCGTGGCGATCCTGCATCCCCAGACCCTGCCCCTGTTTGAAAATATTGCCATGATCATCATCGTGGTGCTCGCGGTTTATGTCATTTTCTCGGCCTGGAATGTCGATATGACCGCGTGGCTGGCATCGGCCGGAATCGTCGGTATCGCGGTTGGTTTTGCCGCCAAGGACACACTGGCAAACCTGTTTTCCGGGGTGTTTATCATGGCCGATGCCCCCTACAAAATCGGCGACTTCGTGGTGTTGGAAACCGGTGAGCGAGGGGAAATTACCCACATCGGCATTCGCAGCACGCGCATGCGAACCCGTGATGACATCGAAATTACCGTACCTAATTCGGTCATGGGGAATACTAAAATTATCAACGAATCCGGTGGGCCCGAAGTGAAATTTCGCATTCGCGTCGTGGTCGGTGTTGCCTATGGATCCGATATCGACAAGGTACGGGAAATCCTGATGGATATCGCGCTGGCGGACGAGAACGTCTGCGAGGAACCCGAACCGAGGGTACGCTTCCGCCAGTTCGGTGCTTCCAGCCTCGACTTCGAATTACTCTGCTGGATCGAGCAGCCGGTGCTGCGCGGCCGGGTTCTCGATATCCTGAACAGCAAGGTTTACAAGCGCTTTATCGAGGAAAATATCGAGATCCCCTACTCCAAGCACGACCTGTACATCAAGCAAATGCCAGATGAATCCAAACGGTGATTAATAACCGTCCGCGCTTTCGGGTTATTCCAGGACACTCGCGCTGAAATCAGACAGAAAAAGCAAGAGTCCTAATACAATGAAAACGGCAGCAACCACCGCGAGACGGGCAATCGGTTCGGAAAAAGCGATGCGGGCAAGCACCGGGCTCTGCAACCGATCCTTGATCCAGAAAAGACCCAGAATTGCTGCCAGCAGACTGACTCCGAGCAGAAAAAAAAACATGGGCAGCCGATTTTCAGGCCGGGTTTAAGGCCTGTCTCTATTCGCCAAACACGTCGACGATTGCGCTGCGCACTCCGGCAACCAGCTCATCGAGGGTGGCCTCGTCGGTAGTCAGTGGTGGCGCGATACAGATAACTTCGCTACGCATACGCGTGAATACCCCGTGATCGATCAACGCCTTTGTCATCTTGGGGCCGACGCCCCACTCGGGTGGATACCAGGATTTAGCGGTCTTGTCTTCAACCAGTTCAACCCCGCACATCATGCCTTTGCCACGCACGTTACCCACCTGCGGATGACCATCCAGTTCATGGTGCAACTTCTCAAGCAGGTAATCACCCTTGCTGGCCGCCTGTGCCGGTAGATCGTGCTTCTCGATAAAGTCGAGGGTTGCCAGGCCAACGGCGCAGGTAGTCGGGTGACCGCTGTAGGTATAGGCGTGCATCCAGGGCTTTTCACTGCTGCGAATGGTTTCGGCGATTTCATCGCTAATGCCAATGCCGCCAAGCGGTAAATAGCCGGAGGTAATCGACTTGGCGAACTGCACCAGGTCGGGTTGCACACCCCAGTGATCAAGCGCGAACAGTTTGCCGGTTCGACCGAAAGCGGTGATGACTTCATCCGCGACAAACAGCACCTCGTACTTATCGCAAATCTCGCGGATGCGCGGAAAATAGTCGTCCGGCGGCACGATTACGCCACCCGCGCCCTGCACCGGTTCGGCAATAAACATCGCCACGGTTTCAGGCCCCTGCTTGAGAATCTCTTTTTCAAGCTCGTTGGCGGCAGCGATGCCCTGCGAGGAACCGTCTTCCGGCACCGGGTAATGATAGGGATCGGGCGCCGGGATATGGCTGAATCCGGGAATACGAGGTTCGAAAGAGGTCCAGTAGCCTGCAATCCCAGTGGCGCACATCGCGGCGAAGGTGGCCCCGTGATAGCCCCAGATCCGGCTGATGACTTTGGTCTTTTCGGGTTTGCCTTTGGCCTTCCAGTAATAACGCGCGAGCTTGAAGTTACTATCGGTGGATTCCCCACCGCCCGAGGTAAAATAGAAGTTATTGATTTGCGGGTAACACATCGCGGCAAGCCGGTCGGCGAGTTCGATCGCGGGTGGATTCGAGCTGCCATTGTAGCTCGAGCAAAACGCCATCTGGCGCATCTGCCGTGATGCCGCATCGGCCAGTTCCTCGCGCCCGTGACCGCAACTGACATTCCACAAACAGGACAACCCGTCAATGAAGCGATTGCCGTCTGCATCAATCAGATGCGACCCCTCCGCCTTGATCCAGACCCGTCCACCAGCGGCGTGCGCGGGATTATGATGCAGCGGATGGATCATGTGTGCCTGGTCTTTCTCGATCAAGGCGCTATTGCTGAGTGGAGCATTCATAGGATTACTCTCTGTTTCGGGATTAGGATCGACGCCGTCGGGGCTGCGCCGCGAAACATCACATTATAGGGGTTCACCGGATTGATGGAACCCGCTTTGGCGGATTACCAGTAACTATTTCATTCAACCGGAAAAATAACATGCCCCTGTTGCGAACAATGGCAATGGTATCGCGTCAGGGATATTGAACGATCGCGGTATTGTCGCTACCGGGAAATAAGTATTGTGAGACTGCGCCACCTAGGTTGCAGATGATTCGCCAGTTCGACTGGCCTGATGCGAGCACTGAACTATCAGGCGGGCCATGGCTTCGCTCTCACCCAGGTACTGCGATATCTCGATATTAACCTGCGGATTGCCGGCCCGGGCGCACTCGATCTCCTTCGGGATATCTTCCGCGACGTGCCTGCCTGCGGCCAGAAAATATGGCATAGCAATGATGGTGTCGGCGCCCTGTTCGACGCAGCGCTCCACGCCCTGGTGAATATCGGGCTCGGCAAACTCGAGAAATGCCGGCACAACGGCGTCATATTCACTGTCTTCAAGCCGCGAAATCTGTTGCGCAAGCCGGCTCACTTCATCATTTGCCGCCTGTTTGCGGCTGCCGTGCGCAATTAACATCAAAGCTTTCATAACTCGGGTCCAGGGTGAAGGATTTAATTTCAACGTAAGCGGTAGTATCGACGTCGACAATCTGGGTATTATGCTACCGGAGAAAGCCGCGCTTAACACTCACTAACCACTTTGAACTGCCTCTGATTGTACGTTGTCAGTACGTGTTTGGATCCCTTCCGGTATTTTTTTAATCCGATTCGCTAATTTAATGACTACGACCGCGCCATTCAGCGACAGCGCGGGGGATTGTGCGTTCGATTAACAACTTGAATCCGGCCAGTTATCAAATTACAGTGATCTGACTATTGCGACACCCGGTTTTCCAGGAGCTTGAGGTATCTTAATGGTTACACTTGAATCACTCCTCACCGAAGTTGCCGATTGCCGGTTATGCGAACCGAATCTGCCGTTGGGTCCCAATCCGGTGTTGCAGTGCTCGGAAACTGCCAGAATCCTGATCGCCGGGCAGGCACCCGGCAGTAAGGTTCATGCAACCGGTATTCCTTTCGACGATCCAAGTGGAGATCGGCTACGCGACTGGATGGGGATCAGTCGCGAGATTTTCTACGATGCGGCCAAGATCGCCATTTTGCCGATGGGATTTTGCTATCCGGGTACCGGTAAATCGGGTGACCTGCCGCCGCGCCCTGAATGCGCAACCCAATGGCGGGCGCAACTGCTTGGCCATATGCAACAAATTAAATTGACGTTGGTCATGGGGCAATATGCCCAACGCTATCACTTTGATTCGGGTTCACGTTCCCTGACCGAACTGGTGCAGTCCTGGCAGGATTACTGGCCAACCATGATACCCTTGCCGCATCCAAGCCCGAGGAACAATCGCTGGCTTAAGGCTAATCCCTGGTTCGAAGCCGAGCTGCTGCCGACTCTGAAAACCAGGATAAAACAGGCGTTAACGGATTAAATTGATGAGTGATGAAATTCGCAGCCAAATGTTCCGCGAAATGGAGCAGAAGGCTATTTTCGACGTGGCACGCGATGCCGCCTATAACTATGCCGACCAGGCCCTGCAGCGCAATGTTTTTCCAACCCCTGCGGCGCTCGAAAATTTGGCCCGCTTCGATGAACCTTTGCCAGACAATCCGGGGGACTCGCTCGAGATATTGAAGCAGCTGCACGAGTTCGGTTCACCGGCTACCGTGGCTCAAATCGGTGGGCGTTATTTCGGCCTGGTCAACGGCGGTGTGATACCGGCGGTACTGGCGGTGCGCTGGCTCACCGATTTCTGGGATCAGAATACGCCGCTGTACCTGTCGTCACCGCTTGCATCGCGACTCGAAGAAATCACCGAAGGCTGGCTGCGCGAACTGTTTGCGCTACCCGGATCAAGTGTTGCCGGATTCGTCAGCGGTTCTTCAATGTCGATTTTTTGTGGTTTAGCAGCAGCCAGGCAACGCAATTTTGAACGCCTGGACTGGGACATAAACCGCAGGGGATTCGCAGGCGCACCCCGGTTGCGTGTAATTACCGGTAAACAGGCGCACGGTACCGTATCGAAGGCAATCGCATTGCTCGGCTTCGGTATCGATAATGTCGAATGGATCGATACCGATGCCGCGGGCCGAATCGAAACCGACAAGGTCCCGGAGCTTGACCAGTCGACTATCCTCATCCTGCAGGCCGGTAACGTTAACTCGGGCGCCTTCGACGACTTTAAGATCCTTTGCACCAGGGCACAACAAGCCGGGGCCTGGGTGCATGTGGATGGAGCCTTCGGACTCTGGGCCGCTACCAGTCAGCACTTGAAACACCTGACCGCGGGCATCGAACTCGCGGATTCGTGGTCATTCGATGGTCATAAAACCCTAAACACGCCCTATGACAGCGGTGTCATCATGTGTCGGGATCGTGACGCGCTGGTAAACGCGCTGCATGCCTCGGGTGCCTATATCGTCTACAGCGACAATCGTGACGGCATGTTGCATACCCCTGAAATGTCGCGCCGCGCGCGCATATGCGAACTCTGGGCGGCACTGAAATACCTGGGCAAATCCGGCCTCGACGACCTGGTTTACGGATTTCATTTGCGTGCGCGGCAATTTGCCGAGGAACTCGAACAACAGGGTTTCGAAATTCTTAACGATGTCGTCTTCAACCAGGTCCTGGTGGCTTGCGGCAGTGATGCGATAACCACAGAGACAATAAAGAATATTCAACAATCCGGCGAATGCTGGGTCGGTGGCACCCAATGGCAACAACGTAACGTGATTCGTGTCAGCATTTGCTCCTGGGCCACTATGCCGACGGATATTTCGCGCTCGGTTAAGGCTTTCGTCGATGCACGCGCACAGGCACTCGCCACGTCAGCATGAACCCTGAAAGTTTTATTTTACTCATCATTGCCTGTCTCGCGGTCAATCTGTCTCCGGGTCCTTCGGTGCTGCTGGTTACATCGGTAAGCGCAGCACGCGGATTCAGAGCGGGGATATTTGCGGTCCTTGGCATGACGGCAGGCGCCTTTGTTCACGTGGTACTCGCCGCGAGCGGTGTTGCCGCCGTGTTGGCGACCGCGCCGATTGCGTTCAAGATCATTCAGTATCTCGGCGCGGCTTACCTGATTTACCTGGGGATCGACCTGTTGAGAAACAGGCACCAAGTCGAGCCCACAGCAGCTTACCAGGATGGCGTCAACGACTGGCAGTTCTTTCGCCGTGGACTGCTGGTCGATGCCCTCAATCCCAAGATAGCGCTTTTCTTTATCGCATTTATTCCTCAGTTCTTAAACTCGGTGGCAACCCCGGGTTTCCTGATTTCGCTGGCTCTGGGCTCGGTGTTCCTGTTAACCGGGGCCATCGTCAACGGGTCGATTGCCTACCTGGTGGCCGCCGGGGTAACGCGTACCCGTGGCAAATTCGCGGTCCTGGTACGGCGCTGGCTTCCCGGTGGCGTACTGGTTTTCCTGGGCTTACGCCTGATTTGGCAGGAACGCTAGTTGCGTGCCGGGATATCGACGATAAATTCCTCGCTGCTGTAACCGTGCTTTGAATCCCGTGCACGTATTTTCACCCGGTTGGTTCCGTCAGGAATTATTACGCCGGACAATGAGCGGGTGAAAGGTTGTTCATTATCATGCGGATGGTGCAGCACGCGCGATTTCAGTAGCTTGTCGTCCAGCGTCATCACGTCCCACTGGTTGGCATAATGACCCCAGCCCTGGTCGGCATGCTCGAGCGTGACCGAAAAAGTGCAACTGCCAGGGCATTCCACGGTGACCTCGACAATGTCGACCTCGCCCGCGTAGGCGTGGGTCGACAGTAATATCAAACCGGTAATCACATATCTCATCAGCCTGTTCCTCGCTATTCCAACGCGTTGCCGCAGTTCCAGCAGATTCGAAACGCCGCCTCATTTTGCTCTCCGCATTTTTGACAAAACCGTGCGGCATTCCCTTCATCCGAGAGAATTTCCTTCACGATCGCCTGGGCCTGCGTGAGCATGGTTTCATCCTCGATCCACAGTTCGGGCCAGGTATCGAACGTCGGTAAATCGCCGGCACCTCCCGCGGCAAACTCGTTAACCACGACCGTTTCTATGCCGGCTCCCTGCAGCACGTTTTTCATGTTGAAAACAATCATGCGGTTTTCGTGTGTGTAGACCTTCTTCATCACTTGCGGGATTTGCGAATCAGTTCGTAAGCAGCCTTGATCTGTTGTGTTTTCGCGGTAGCATCCGCAATCATCTGTTCAGGGAGGCCCTTGGCAACCAGTTTATCGGGATGGTGTTGCGACATTAAGCGGCGATAGCACTTCTTGAGCTCGGCATCGCTGACGCTTTCGTCGACACCCAGCAGTCGATATGCATCCTTAAGCGATGTTCTGGTTGTTGCGGGATCATAATCGGGGCGTCCGAAACCGGCGCGCAACATTTCTTCAAGCCGATCCAGCTGCGAAGCGGGGATCCCCAGGTGCTCACAAATCCTGGCCAGCACGTCTTTCTCGGCCGGGTGCATGACACCATCGGCATAAGCTGCCTGTAGCTGGATTTCGAGAAACATCTGGATCAGGGTCGTACGTCGGTGCGTTTCGCGTCGGAACTGCTCCATAACCTCGTCGATGGGAAAGTCATTCGCCTTCCCTTCATTGAACAGTTTCTTTGCGGAACTGCGCATTTCAGCACTGAGACCGAGGCGATCCATGACCGCCTCCGCGAGTTTTATCTCGTCTGGCGTTACCCTGCCATCGGCCTTGGCGATATACCCCATCACCGAGAAGGTAGCGGTGAAGAATGCGGCCTGGGTACGCTCCTGGTCCGCCCCGGATTCGCCAACACCGAGCTGGCCCAGACCACGATCGAAACTATGTCCGAAAGCGATGCCCATCAGGGCCCCGAGCGGCCCGCCGATCATGAAGCCAAATGCACCACCGAGCGCTTTACCCCACCAGGCCATAATTAGTGCTCCGGTTTACGCAGCAGCAGCAGGCGGTAAACCTTGTAGCGGGCAAAATTTTCACCGCTGCGTTCACCACTGAGATACTTGCGATCTATTTTTCTGATTTTTTTGCGGTATTTCCAACGCAGTATTCTGGACAACCAGGGATGATTTCGATCGAAGGCATAACCGACCAGCTTGAAGGTCGGTAACAGCAGTTCGTGTCCCATTTGATTAACAATATCCAGGTTGGGTGCGGTCTGCTGTGTTATATCCTTGTCCTCCAGCACCTCCAGACCCGATCGGTCCAGGGCCCCGATGAACTTGTCGATCGGATGCCCACCACCGATCACCGATTTGCCGGCCGCGTTGGTCTTGAAAAAATCACAAATCAGAATATACCCGCCCGGACCGAGAAGCTGTCGGGCGTTTTCGAGGACCGTGTCGAGCGTGATGTACTGAAAGCTTTCACTGAACAACACGAGGTCAAATTTTTCATCGGCGTCAAATGAAACATCTTCGAAACGGCCGTGATGGATCTTGAAGCTGTCTCCAGCCTGTTGCTGTGCGGCCTCCGATAACAGCGGACTCGGGGAGACCCCTTCAACTTTATAGCCGCGGGCCAATAATTCGGTGGCGACACCGCCGGCGCCGCAACCAACGTCCAGAATACGCTGAACCCCTTGCGGGATATGACCGATCAGAAAATCCGAGTAGCGTTTCTGGGCCTCGGGCAGGTTCTGGATACAGACTTCCAGGTCATCCTCCCAAAAACCATAATGCAAATCACGGGTGCCCAGGAAAAAATTAAACAGGTTGAGTCCGGCGACTAGTCCGACTTCCCTGGAATCTACTTTCGCGTTCATATTAAAGCCGGCTAACTGGCAATGGCCATAATCGCCGGTTGCTGCTGCTTCAGGTCTTGTGCCCCGATAAAGCATACTCCACCACCGCCAAATTCAAATTCAACCCAGGTCATCGGTAAAAAATCAAACTTGCTTTCCATTGCCGCCCGGGTGTTACCCACTTCGATAAAGAGCGCACCACGATCGCTGAGGAACTCACCGGCACGGGCCAGGATTCGGTCAACCAGCAACAAACCGTCGCCACCTGCACGCAAGCCTATTTCAGGTTCATATTGGAACTCGTCGCTCAGCCGTGCCATGTCTTCCGCATCGACATAGGGCGGATTGCAGACGATGACGTCAAACTGCTGCACCGGTATCGTGTCAAAGAGATCGGATTCAAAAAGCGTTACCTCGTCAACGAGATCGTGCAGTTCAAGATTCGTCCTCGCGACTTCAAGCGCATCGAGTGACACATCCGACGCAAAAACCTCGGCATCGGGAAAATGATATTTTGCAGCGATCGCGATACAACCGCTGCCGCTGCAAAGATCGAGAATCCGACGCACCCGATTACTATCAATCCAGGGTTCAAATTTATCCGAGACGAGCTCCGCAATCGGTGAGCGCGGTACCAGCACGCGCTCATCGACGTAGAACTTGAGGCCACAGAACCAGGATTCACCCGTGATATAGGCTGCTGGTTGACGCGAATTGACCCGCAAGCGCAAGATATCGATGACCTGCTCACGCTCTGGGGCTGTCAGTACTGTATCCAGGTATTCATCCGGCCAGTCATACGGCAGGGCCAGCGCATGCAAGGTGAGGTACCGGGCTTCGTCAATCGCGCTGGTGAAACCGTGACCAAAGGTTAATTCGCTGCGTAAAAACTCGCTACTCCCCCAGCGAATGAAATCGCGAATCGTGGTCAGGGCTTGCAAAGGTTCCGGAATCGACACGTTGTGTTTACTACCAATTGAAATATAATGCCGCGGATTTTACACCATAACGACCATGAATAAATCGAGTATCGCAATCGTCGCACTGCTCGCCCTGATCGGCGGATTCTCGATTTCCTGGTATCTCAGTAGCAACAAACCAATCGAACTGGAAGCTGGCCTCTGGTTTGGTGAACAGGCTCGAGCCTTACCAGATTTCGAGCTCGTCGATCACCATGGACAGGTGATGGACCGCACGACGTTAAGCGGAAATTGGAGCCTGATGTTTTTTGGCTATACCCATTGTCCCGATATCTGCCCCGCCACCCTGCAGACTCTGAGCGACATGGCCAATGCTATCGAGGATCCGAATGTCACCAAAGCCGTGCGTATATATTTTGTATCGGTAGATCCCGAGCGCGATAATGCCGAGACTCTGGCAACTTATGTCAACTATTTCAATCCCGGCTTTACCGGCGCAACAGCGGTCATGGAAAAACTAACCTTGCTAACCAGCTCGCTCGGCATCGCCCACAATATACGGAATAAAGCCGGTGACAATCCCAGTTATGACGTTGACCATAGTTCGGCCATTGTCCTGATTAACCCGCAGGCCGAATTTGCCGGGCTATTCAGCGCACCGCATGATCCATTGGCAATGGCGCGCGACCTGACCCGCATTGTTGAATATAACTAGAGACTTTCAAACCATGATGATCCGCCTGACGCTGCTTCTGCTGCTGGTGTTTCCGGGCTTCGCACTCGCGCAGCTTGAAATCCGCGATTCCTGGATCAAGAACCTGCCCCCGTCAGTGCCGGTTCGCGCCGGCTACATGACGATTCATAATCCGCAATCCAAAACGGTGAGCATCGTTTCTTTGAGCAGCGACGCCTTTGACAGTATCGAAATTCACCAGACTATCGCGCAGGATGGCATGATGCGCATGGAGAGGATTCCAATTTTAATAATAGAACCTGATTCTACTGTGCAGCTCACCCCGGGTGGACTACATTTAATGATGATGAATCCAGGCGAACCCACGCAGATTGGCGATTCGATAGAAATTCTTATCCTGTTCGACGACGGATCTGAACAAAAGCTCGAGATGTGGGTGAAAAAGTAGCGATGGCCGAGTTATCTAAAAAACAGAAGTTTTTAAAAGCACTGTTCATGGTAATGCCGCACCATGCAGTATCGCGCGTGGTTTATTTTATTACGCGCCTGCGTGGTCCACAGGTAGGGCCAATGATTAACTGGTTTGTGAAAAAATACGGCGTCAACATGGACGAGGCCGAAGAACCAGAAATCGATTACTACCAGACATTCAACGAGTTCTTTGTCCGGCCCCTGAAACACGGTATTCGACCCATTGCAGCGGGCGAAAATACCCTCGCCTGCCCCTGCGACGGCACCGTATCACAGTCGGGGCCGGTTCGTGCGGGCGCCATTATGCAGGCCAAGGGGCGCGGTTATAGCGCGCTCGAATTGCTCGGCGGCGACAAGGCAATGGCAGCTGAATTTGCCGATGGCAATTTCGCAACCATTTATCTTGCCCCGTACAATTATCACCGCGTGCATATGCCGATGGATGCAAATATGCAGCGCATGATTCACGTTCCCGGCCGTTTGTTCAGTGTCGCACAGTGGACGGTCGAAGAAATTCCCCGCCTGTTTGCGCGCAACGAGAGACTTGCCTGTTACTTTGAAACCGCGGTCGGACCAATGGTAATGGTGATGGTCGGGGCATTCAACGTTGCCGCAATCGAAACCGTCTGGAGTGGCCTGGTAACGCCGCCAATAGGCAAGAAAATCAGCGAGTACGACTATAGCCATACCCGCAAGGAAATCTCCAAGGGTGCCGAGATGGGTCGCTTCAACATGGGTTCAACGGTGATCCTGCTAACCACCAGGCAGGTCGAATGGTTACCGAATCTCGCCCCTGGCAAAAGCGTAAAAATGGGCCAGCCCATCGGTCAATTCCCGACCTGATACCTGCTAATACCGATCTCCATTAATGCTCTGACCAACGGCGCGGTCATCGAGACTTGTTTGCGGTAGCGCCGTGCCGATGCGTCGGACCGATACATCCATGTAGGCTCGCGCGCGGGATGTCGTGATACGGCACTCCGTCGCACAGCTTCTCGCAAACAAGCCCCAATGCCCACGCCCCTATGATTCGGCTACCTAAGGGGTAAGCACGTAAAAGGCGCTCCCAGCCGGCGCAAGCGCCGGTTGGTCCGTCCATGGAATCGCTTGGAGCGCGGCATCCCTGCCGCGCTACACTTTTCCGTGTTTACCCCTTAGGTAGCGTCCGCGTGATTACATCTTTAGCTGAATTACCCCTGAGGGGGCGGAACGTGATGCCGGTTTAGTCGGTGAAAGTCAGAACCTGGTCGATAGAATCTAGTTCGAGTAACACCATCAGCAAGCGATCGAGCCCCAGCGCGACCCCGGCACAATCTTCCATGCCCGATTCAAGCGCTGCCAGCAAACGCTCATCAATCGGGTGCTGCGGCAATCCTCTTTCAAGACGCAAGGCATTATCCCGCTCAAAGCGCGACCGCTGTTCCGCGGCGTCAGTGAGCTCGGAAAAGCCGTTTGCGAGTTCAATCCCGTCGAAAAAAAGTTCGAACCGTTCCGCAACATTGCCATCGTCCTTGCGGATGCGCGCCAGTGCGGCCTGTGAAATCGGGTAATCGTAGACGAACTGGTAACCTCGCATCGCCGGTGCGATGACCGTACCCAGCAATAAATCGAGACACTGATCATAGTCAAGTGATGAACTGTTCATGTCAGGAACCCGGCTTGCACATTGGCCGCGAAGTTCTTCCAGGGATATTTCTTCAAATACGAGGTCCAGTTTCTCCCTGAATAAATTCCGGTAGCTGATTCGGGTAAAGCTGCACTGCCGTAGGCTCAGTGTTGTAATCAGCAATTCTATTTCGTCCATGAGTTGCTGGTAGTCATATCCTACCCGGTACCACTCGAGCAAGCTGAACTCGGGATGATGCAGGCGTCCGGCCTCACCCTGACGAAAGGCATGACCGAGCTGGAAAATCGAGCCACTGCCTGCAGCCAACAGGCGCTTCATCGCAAATTCGGGCGAAGTTTGCAGGAAACGCTTTTGATCACCATCCGGTATTCCAATGGAAGCGATCTGCGCATCAGTAGTCGTGGTCGGCATCAGCAAGGGAGTATCTACTTCGAGACAACCACGGGTGTTGAAAAATGACCGGATTTGTCGGTAAATTCTTGCTCTTTCGCGAATAACCGGCAGATTCGCGCATGGCTGCCAGTTCATGGGGAGTTTGTTTTCCCGGCTATTTTTTCACCCGCGACATGTATTCACCGGACCGGGTGTCCACTTTCACCAGTTCGCCTATCTCGAGGAATAACGGCACCTTGACCACGGCGCCGGTTTCCAGCGTCGCCGGCTTGGTACCGCCCTGGGCGGTATCACCTTTCAAACCGGGATCGGTATCGGTGATTTCAAGTTCGACGAAATTAGGCGGCGTAACGCCAATCGGGCTACCGTTATAGAGCGTCACTTCACAGTTGTCCTGGGCCTTGAGCCACAGCTTTGCATCGCCTACTGCATTGGCGTCGGCGGCCTGCTGTTCGTAAGTTTGTGGATCCATGAAATGCCAGAACTCGCCATCGCTGTAGAGATACTGCATTTCGGTATCGACGACGTCGGCTGCATCGACGGTATCGCCCGACTTAAAGGTCTTATCCAGCACTCGCCCCGTCTTCAGATTACGAATCTTGACGCGATTGAATGCCTGCCCCTTGCCCGGTTTGACGAATTCGTTTTCGATAATGGCACAAGGATCTCCGTCAAGCATGATTTTCAATCCGCCGCGAAATTCGTTTGTACTATAACTAGCCATTGCCGTCCTGGTGGGAAAAGGCTAATCATACCGGATTCTATGTTTGATTCGAAATATATCGACTATTATTGATTGCAGGAAGAGTGGTTACATTATCACTGCTGGAGACTATGGAAAACGAAGAAAAACTGATTCGCCTGCTTATTGTGGACGAGGGCTTTCACAAGGCGGAGCAAATAACCAGTTCCTTGCGTGCCGCCGGCATGCATGTGCGCGCTGAATTTGCTGAAAACAGCGAAGACATGTGCGATCTATTGGAAAACAAGGTTCTGGACCTGGTACTGTTTTCAGTCGATCTGACTGATTTCACGCTGGGCCAGGGTCAACACCTGATCCGCGAATGCGGGCGCCATGTATCACTCATCGCGATGGCAAAAAAACTGGATTCCAAGGTCATCGTCAGATCGATTGAGGAAGGCGCACAGGATGTTGTCGCCAGTGACAGTCTCGAGCACCTGATTCACGTGATAAAACGCGAGGCTTACAATATTAATATGTGGCGGCGCGCTATGCGGCTCGAGCTCGAATTCCAGGAGAGCGAGAAACGTTGCCAGAACCTGCTTTCCCATTCAAAAGATGCCGTGGCCTATGTCCATGAAGGAATGCATATTTTTGCCAACGAGGTTTACATGGAATTGTTTGGTAATGCTGACTTCGATGAACTCGAGGGTACCCCGATCATTGATATGGTTGACACGTCGCAACAAAGCGAACTGAAAACCTTTTTACGTGAACTCAGCAAAAACGAAAATGAAACCAACGAGCTCGAGCTGCAGCTCATTCATAGCAGCGGTGAGAGAATTTCTGCAAAGCTTGAATTTTCTCGCGCCAGTTATGATGGAGAACCCTGTACCCAGATCCTGATTCGCTCTGGCTCTGATACCTCGGAACTCGAGGAACAGATCAACTACCTGCACCAGCACGACCTGATATCCGGACTATTAAACCGCCCGTTTTTCATGGACGAACTGAAAACTGCGATCACCCTGGCAGTCAATGGCAAAAGTCAGTCAGCCTTAATTTACATTGCCATCGATAATTTCCAGTCGATACGCGATATGATCGGAATTTCAGGTTGCGATACATTGATTAAAGATATCGCCGGAATCCTGACCAAAAACACTGGCGATGAAGACATCATCGCCCGCTTTGGCGCTTGCTCCTACACCTGCCTGATTAAAATTAAGGAACGAAAGGCCGCCGAGGAGCTCGCTGACAGGATACCCAGCCTGGTTGAGGGACACATATCGGAAATCGGTAATCAATCGATCAGTACAACCTGCAGCACCTCAGTCGTGTTTATCGACGAGAATACTCCTGATAATCCAAATGAAATCATATCCCGTGCCGAGAAAACCTGTCAGGAAATTCAGGATAACGGCGGCAATCAATCAAAAACCTATATCCCGAAAGCGGGGGAAATGACCCAGGAAGAAGACGACCGGAATACGGCCAGCCTTATCAAGGAAGCGCTTAATAGTAACCGGATCAGCGGGCTTTATCAGCCCATTATTGGCGTCAAGGCTCAGGGAGGAGAACGCTACATCTCGAGTCTTGAAATCATCACCAAGGATGGGCGCACGCTTTACGAGCATGATTTCCTGGGCGCCGCGGAACGCACCGGCACTGCCAAAATGCTTGATCGCTGGAGGATACTGCACGCCATCAAAAAGATTTCCGAAACCAGCAAACACGGCCGTAAAATCGAATTCTTCGTGGCCCTGAGCGCTGATTCATTCCAGGACTCCGGGCTCGCGGTCTGGATATCGGAAAACCTGAGCAAGGCAAAGGTAAGCGGAGAGCAACTCGTGTTCCTGATCAACGAGGCGCAGGCGGTGAATCAATTGAAAGCTGCCAAAATCCTGGCCAAGGGCCTCCAGCAAATCCACTGTAAGTTCGCCATCGACGAGTTTGGCACTGGACTGAATCCGTTTCAGTTGGTCAAGCACGTCAACGCGAACTACGTACGCATCAACCATGCCTATATGGATAATCTCGCGCAGAATAAAGAGAATCAGGAAAGTATTCGCGAACTCGCCTACCAGTCGGACGATCTGGGTGTTAATACGATCACTCCCGGTGTCACTGACGCGGCAGTACTGAGTGTCTTGTGGACATTGAATGTCGACTTCGTGCAGGGCGAATTCCTGCAGGCACCGGACAAGGAATTGAATTACGATTTCAGCTCCATGTAGGCGCGGCCCAAAGATGTGACCTGGCTCTGCCGAAACAGGTCATACTGTCTCGCAATCTATTCCTTATATTGACCCGGTCGGAGTCGTTATGAACAAACTCGAGGAAATAATCACCGAAATCAAGCAGCTCGAGCAGGAGCTTTTGCAGGAACTGCAAAAAAAGCAGGATGAATACCTTTATATCATCGAAGGTAAACGGGTCAAGTTCGAAGCAGAAACCCGGCGCTACCATCAGACACTTGCTACCAAAATACATGCCTATTTTGCGAACGCATCAATACTTAACATATTGACGCTGCCAATCATCTGGTTTTGCCTGGTTCCTGCGCTTTTTTTAGATATCGTCGTATCCTTTTATCATTCAATTTGTTTCAGGGTATATGACATTCCCCGAGTCAAGCGCAGTGACTATATAGTCATCGATCAGCAAAGCCTCCAATATCTGAACTGGATTGAAAAAGTGAACTGTGTTTACTGCAGTTACTTTAACGGGCTGATTGCCTGGGTCCAGGAAATTGCCGCCAGGACTGAGCAATACTGGTGCCCAATCAAGCATGCAAGAAAACTATCCGCGATCCACAGTCGCTACCACAAATTTCTAGCCTATGGCGATGGCGCGAATTACCAAAAAAAGTTTGTGCAGATACACGGGGATTTTAACGATATAAAAAATGGTACCTGAAGCGGCAAACACACACCGATTGCCTGATTTTAATCAACGACCTCAATTGCAGTTACATTTTGATAACCGCGCGGCAATTTGCGCCCACGCTTACCCCGTTCGATGCGATAGTCCTCAAGTTCTTTCAAGTTCATGGTTTTATATTTTTTGCCGCAATGGATTACGAGCTTTTGTTTGCCCGTTAGGCAAGTGATAAAAGCGATCTCCTCATCCCCTGATTTAATACGTCGCGGCGGTATCCCCTGGATCTTGTTACCTTTGCCCTTGGCCAGCTGTGGAATCGATTCAACATCAAGCAAAGCGATGTAACCGTCACTGGTGATCGATACGATCTGATCTTTGTTGTAGTCGGTTACCGCTACCACCTGCATCATTTGCGCGCCACGAGGCAAGCTGATCTGGGCTTTGCCATTCTTGCTTCGGGTCAACATGTTTTCAAACTTGCAGACGTAGCCGTAGCCATGCGACGAGGACATGAGAAATTGATCGTCGTCGCGCCCCATTACACAGCTCTTGAACTCGGCCCCGCTTGCCGGTTTGAAACGCCCGGTAAGCGGTTCACCCTGTCCACGTGCCGACGGCAGTAAATGCGCCGCCAGGGCATAAGCACGACCGAAGGAATCGACGAACACCACGTTCTGGTTGCTCTTGCCTTGCGCCATGTCCTGAAAACTATCGCCAGACTTATAGTTAAGCGCACGCACGTCGATATCGTGCCCCTTGGCAGCGCGCACCCATCCCATCGCTGATAACACGACCGTAATTGCCTCGGATGGCACCAGGTCGGCTTCGTCGAGTGCCCGTGCCGCGTCTCGACTGACAATCGGCGAACGCCTGTCGTCGCCGTAGGTTGCAGCATCTTCCTTGATTTCCTGTTTGATCATTGTCTTGATCCGTCGATCGGATCCCAGTAATTTTTCAAGCTCTTTTTTCTCATCGCTGAGTTCGTCCTGTTCGGCACGTATCTTCATTTCTTCGAGCTTGGCCAGATGCCGCAACTTGGTTTCAAGTATCGCTTCGGCCTGGATATCACTGATTTTGAATGTCTTGATCAACGCCGCCTTGGGGTCGTCTTCATTGCGCACAATACGAATAACCTCGTCCAGGTTCAAAAAGGCAATCAACAGGCCTTCGAGAACATGCAGACGCTTGTCAACTTTATCAAGCCGCCATTGCAGCCGACGGCGCACTGTGGTCACCCGAAAAGCAATCCATTCCTGCAGAATCTGCTTCAGGTTTTTAACCTGCGGGCGACCGTTGGTACCGATCATGTTCATATTGACGCGGTAGGTGCGTTCAAGATCGGTAGTCGCAAACAAATGCCCCATCAGAGCCTCGACATCGACCCGGTTGGAGCGTGGCACAATTACCAGTCTGGTCGGGTTTTCATGATCTGACTCGTCGCGTAAATCGTCCACCATGGGCAATTTCCTGGCCAGCATTTGTTGCGCAATCTGTTCCATTACACGTGCGCCGGAAACCTGGTGTGGCAACGCGGTGACGATAATGTCGCCATCTTCGCGTTCATATATTGCGCGCATGCGAATCGAGCCGTGGCCGCTTTCATAAAGATCGCGTAACTCGTCCTGCGGTGTGATGATTTCTGCCTCGGTCGGGTAATCCGGGCCCTTGACGTGCTTGAGTAAATCATCGAGCGGTGTTTTAACCTTGTCCAGCAACATGATGCAGGCCTTGGCAATTTCTCGCAGGTTGTGCGGCGGCAGATCGGTGGCCATTCCAACCGCGATCCCGGTGGTGCCGTTGAGTAGAATATGCGGCAGGCGGGCGGGCAATAGCGACGGCTCTTCCATGGTGCCATCAAAGTTCGCAACCCAGTCGACGGTACCCTGGCCAAGTTCCTGCAGCAATACCCGTGCAAATTCAGACAAACGCGATTCGGTGTAACGCATCGCGGCAAACGATTTCGGATCATCGGGGGAGCCAAAATTACCCTGGCCATCGATCAGCGGGTAACGGTAAGAAAACGGCTGCGCCATCAGCACCATCGCTTCGTAGCAGGCGCTATCGCCATGCGGATGATACTTACCCAGCACGTCGCCGACCGTGCGGGCCGATTTCTTGTGCTTGGAACTCGCCGAAAGCCCCAGCTCCGACATTGCATAGATAATGCGTCTCTGTACCGGTTTCAGCCCATCGCCGATGTGCGGTAGTGCACGGTCGAGGATGACGTACATCGAGTAGTCGAGATAAGCTTTTTCGGTAAAGACATGGAGCGGCTGTTCCTCGACGCCCTCGTAGTTGAGTTCCAGGTTCTCATTCATACTTCGGCCAGGTCTCCCTTGGTTTGCAGCCAGTCCTTGCGATCCGCGGCGCGTTTCTTGGCCAGCATCATGTCCATGATTTTAAAGGTCTTATCCCCTGGAGCTATCGTCAGCTGCGCCAGGCGCCGGGTTTCGGGTGCTATGGCACTTTCACGTAGCTGCATCGGGTTCATTTCCCCGAGCCCCTTGAAGCGGGTTACCGTTACCTTGCCCTTGCGCTTTTCTGCCGTGATACGATCGAGAATGCCGTCACGCTCGGCTTCATCGAGCGCGTAATACTTGTCCTTCGCAATATCAATTCGATACAGGGGTGGCTTGGCCACGTAAACATGCCCCTTTTCAACCAGAGGTTTAAAATGCCGCAAGAACAGCGCACATAACAAGGTGGCGATATGTGCACCATCGGAATCGGCATCGGCAAGAATACAGATTTTCCCGTAGCGCAGATTGGACAAGTTATCCGACGCGGGTTCCACCCCTATCGCAACCGATATGTCGTGCACCTCCTGCGAACCCAGCACCTGGTCCGAAGGCACTTCCCAGGTGTTCAGAATTTTACCGCGTAGCGGCATGATCGCCTGGAACACGCGATCACGGGCCTGTTTCGCCGAGCCGCCGGCCGAATCGCCCTCCACCAGAAAAATTTCGGTACGCGCCACGTCCTGGCTGCTGCAGTCTGACAGTTTACCGGGCAGCGCGGGACCGGTTGTTACCTTCTTGCGTACGACTTTCTTGGCACTTTTTAATCGGCTTTGCGCGCTTGTTATTGCCAGTTGTGCGAGCTGATCACCAACATCCGCGTGCTGATTAAGCCAAAGGCTAAAGGAATCCTTGGCAACCCCGGATACAAAGGCCGCGGTTTCCCGCGATGACAGGCGTTCCTTGGTTTGCCCCGAAAACTGCGGCTCCTCCATTTTTACCGAGAGTATGAAACTGACCTTGTCCCAGACATCGTCCGGTGCGATCTTGACACCACGCGGCAGCAGGTTGCGAAATTCACAAAACTCGCGGATCGCATCGGTAATACCCGTACGCAGTCCGTTGACATGGGTGCCGCCCTGTGACGTGGGGACCAGGTTAACGTAGCTTTCGGTAATGGATTCACCACCCTGCGGCAGCCATAGCACTGCCCAGTCTACCGCCTCATGCTCACCCTGGAGAGAATTGACAAAAGGTTGTGATGGTAATAGCTCGAAATCGGCTAGTGACGCGAGTAAATAATCGGAAAGTCCGTCCTCGTATATCCATTCGACCGTTTCCTTGGTCTTTTCAACATAAAATTTTACACGCAATCCCGGGCACAGGACCGCCTTGGCGCGCAATACATGTTTAAGTCGCGCTACCGAGAAATTAGGGCTGTCAAAATACCTGGGATTAGGCCAAAAGCGTAAACTGGTGCCGGAGTTCTTTTTTCCAACCGTGCCGGTCTGCTTCAGTTTGTCTTTTTTATTGCCATTGGTGAAACTGATCGTGTATTCCTTGCTGTCACGACGGACGCGCACATCGAGTTTTTTTGATAACGCGTTGACGACCGAGACACCGACGCCGTGCAGTCCTCCCGAGAACTGGTAATTCTTATTTGAAAACTTGCCACCGGCATGCAGCTTGGTCAGGATTACCTCGACCCCGGGGATTTTCTGCTGTGGATGTATATCAACCGGCATACCGCGTCCGTTATCGATGACGCTAAGCGACTGGTCGGTGTGCAAAATCACACCGATTTGCGTGGCATAGCCGGCAATGGCCTCATCGACACTATTGTCAATCACCTCCTGAGCAAGATGATTGGGACGAGTAGTGTCTGTATACATCCCCGGTCGCTTCTTGACCGGTTCGAGCCCCGTGAGGACTTCTATCGAGGCGGCGTCGTACTGATTTTTCAAATGAAGTGCTTCCTGAGTTTAAACGATCGCACTAACACAGATCCTTGTATTTAGTGACCATCTGCCTGATATAATGCGCATCTTTTTTCAGGTTCTCTATTATGGGCGAGTCACCTTATATTCACAATGTCGGTATGCAGAATTTCCAGAATCTGGTGCTGGAAAAATCGGTTAATAAGCCTGTTTTGGTCGATTTCTGGGCGGACTGGTGCCAACCCTGCCAAACCATTATGCCGATGCTGGCCAAACTCGCTGAAGAATATGCAGGAAAGTTCGAACTGGCCAAGGTGAATGCTGACGAGGAGCAGGAATTGGCCGCGCATTTCGGTATTAAGAGCCTGCCCACGATGAAACTTTTCTACCAGGGGCAAATCGTCGATGAACGCATGGGTGCGGTGCCGGAATCGGATATTCGCGCGATGATCGACAAGCACATCGTGTCAGAATCCGATCAAATGGTTCAGGCCGCCATGATGGCTTATCAGCAGGGCAATACCGCACAGGCGCTTGAAGTGCTTAATAATGTGCTTGCCAAGGACCCCGATAATGCCGAACTCAAGGTTACAATCGCACAAATGGTTTATGGCGAGGGCGATACCGAGAGTGCGCAGGCGTTACTGGACAGCCTCGACAACGAAGGCGCTAAACTGGATGCGGCAATCAAGCTGCGCGCCGAAATCAACCTCGCGGCACAGCTTGCCGATTTGCCCGACCCGAGCGAAATCGAGCAGCGCCTGGCCCAGAATCCCAATGATCTTAAAGCGTTGTTGCAGAAAAGCAGGCACTTGACCGCGCAAGGTGATTACGACAACGCCATGGAATGCCTGCTGACGATCATGCGTACCGATCGTGGTTTCGAGGATGATATCAGTCGTACCAGCATGCTCGAATTATTTGATATGCTCGGTGGCGAACATCCCAGCGTGCAAAAGTATCGTCGCAAACTCTTCAACCTGCTCCACTAGTATTCTCACCTAACCCCCTCAACATTAACCAACACTTATTAGGTTCGATGCTAGCACGAGGGAAAGTTTACAAAAGAGTAGCGAGGCATGGATGCCATGGTCCGACGTATCGGGCTCCAAGCGTTTCCATCGAAGGACCAACCGGTGCTTGCGCCGGTCGGGAGCGTCTTTTGTGATCTTTCCTTCAAGCTAGCATCACCATCCAGGTACAGCATCGAAACTGATAGAAGACAACCAAATGATGCAATGAATAGTAGCAGGCAGGCAATTTTTGAGGTGTAGGGTACGGAGGCGGGTTAAGGATTTTGTTAGCCGCGGGGATGGTGTTCGGCGTGAAGTGATTGCAGGCGTGCCTGGGCGATGTGCGTATAAATCTGCGTTGTCGACAGGCTGCTGTGCCCGAGCAACATCTGTACCGTGCGTAAATCCGCACCATGATTAAGCAAATGCGTGGCAAACGCATGGCGCAACGAGTGTGGCGAAAAAACAGTTTTAACGCCCGCCTTGAGCAGGTACTTCTTGATATTTTGCCAGAACGCCTGACGCGTAATCGCGGTACCGCGACTCGATATAAACAGCGCATCATTGTTCACATGCCCCTGCAGCAAACCGGGGCGTGAACTCTTCAGATACTGTGCGAGCCAGTGTAATGCTTCCTCACCGACGGGAATAACCCGCTCCTTGCTACCTTTCCCGACCAACCGCACCAGACCGAGATTGGTATTTACCTGGTTCACTTGCAGGCCCACCAGTTCACTGACACGCAGCCCGGAGCTGTACATAAGCTCGAGCATACCGCGATCCCGAAGACCAAAATTGGATTCAAGGTTCGGAGCGGCCAATAACTTTTCAACATCGCTTTCGGTGAGCGACTGCGGCAAGGTTCGATGAATCCTGGGCGCACTGATTAAAGCGGTGGGATTGTCCTGGCGATCCCCGATCTTGATTAAATATCGATAGTATTGTTTCAGGGTCGACAACAGGCGAGCGTTGGAACGTGCTGAGGCGCCTTGATCAAAGCGTTCAGCTAAAAAATGCTGGATACTTGACTGCTCGGCATTTTGCAGCTTTTGTTGCCGCGTCTGTAGCCAGCGCGAAAACTGGCGCATGTCCTGCTGATAGGCACTCAGCGTTCGATCAGCCAAACCTTTTTGCGACCAAAGGCTATCGATAAAGCGCTCGATTTCCGGATCGCCAGGTTGCATGGAAGTTTTTTTCATTGATAAAAAAAGGCACAGCTTACTGTGCCTGTTAATATTTTGCCAAACATGAAGATCAATTACCTTTTCTTCGTTCGTGGCCTCGTAGACCTGGTAACCGCCAATTTGGCCTGCTTATCCCATCCATACACAAATTTTGAGATAGCAGCGCCTCTCTTGTCAGATAACTTACCCAGGGCATCGGCACGCCTTTTGGCGTCACGAACTTCATTCCTTAATCCCTGTACCTGCTCTTTCAAGGTTTTGACTGTATCATCAAGCGCCTTGATCCTTGGATTAGCGGCAGCCTTCTTTATTGCAGTGGGTCGCTTCTTAACTTTAGGCTTTACCGCTTTTTTTTTGTAGCGGAACGAGTCGCCCTTTTCTTAGCTGCCGGTCTTTTTACCGCTTTCCTTTTGGGCGCGGCTCTTTTAACTGCTTTCCTCTTGGCCGCCGGTCTCTTAGCCGCTTTCCTCTTGGCCGCCGGTCTCTTAGCCGCTTTCCTCTTGGCCGCCGGTCTCTTAGCCGTTTTCCTCTTGGCCGCCGGTCTCTTAGCCGCTTTCCTCTTTACTGCTGACTTTTTGACCGCCTTCTTTTTGGCCGCGGGTCTTTTAACTGCCTTCTTCTTCGCTACTGACTTTTTGACCGCCTTCTTCTTGACCGCGGGTCTTCTAACTGCTTTCTTCTTTGTTGCTGACTTTTTGACCGCTTTCCTTTTAGCCGCCGGTCTCTTAACTGCCTTCTTCTTTACTGCTGACTTCCTAACCGCTTTCCTTTTGGTCGCGGGTCTCTTAACTGCTTTCCTTTTTACTGCGGGCTTCCTTGCTTTTTTCTTTGCTGCAGATTTAGCTTTTGGTTTCGACTTTGCTGCTCTCTTTGCTGTCGCCATCGTCCGGTCTCCTCACGTTGACTTACGAATGTGATTAAAAAAAGCATCCACAATAATACAATAGCAAGTTGGTACTAATTGCAAACACTACGAACTGAGTTACGTCGTGTATTATAGTTGTCTGACAAAAAAATAGTATGAAATTTTTCATTAGTTTTATCAACATGAATTCTTTCAATTTGAATGTGTCTTAAACGCAATCAATAAAAGTTATGACAACCAATTTTTATCATGGCTACCCTCCTGCAAGTTTGTTCAAACAATTTGCGGCCATGTTGTATGACAGTTTATTAATTTTTGCAGTGCTTTTTTTTTCAACTGCAATTGCGCTAATCTTCAACCGCGGTGAAGCGATCGAATCAAGTCCTCTGTTCAGTCTTTACCTGTTGTTCATCCTGTTTTCATTCTATGCCTGGTTCTGGCACAGATCAGGACAAACCCTGGGAATGCGGGCATGGAAAATTCGTATTGTCGCCGAGTCCGGTGGCAATCCGGGTTGGGGTAGCAGTTACCTGCGCCTTGCTTTTGCCCTGGTTTCGATACTGTGTTTTGGTCTTGGCTATTTTTGGCGACTTTTCAAGCCCTACACCTGGCACGATAAACTCAGTCAGACCAGCATTATCGACATTTCAGGCTTTGATCGGGCTAAAAAGTAATCTACCACCGGGCCCATGGGACTGGTTCTTTAACAACATGTAAACCGCAATTCCGAGAAAAGCCAGGCTGGGTATCAGTGCAATCGCCAGCGCATTGACTTCAAACTGGTTCCCCAGCTGTATCACCAGCCGATCGACAACCACAAATGCCAAACCCAGCAGTATTCCGATCAGCAGACGCTGCCCCGTGTTGCCCTGGCGTTGAGACCCGAGCACAAACGGAAACGCCAGCAGGCACATGACAACAATGGTAAAAGGTGCCAAAATTTTCTGCCAGAAAATCAGACGCTCAACCCTGCCGTCGAGCCTGTTCTCCTCCAGGAAGTTAAGGTAGGCACGTAAATCACCACTCGACATTTGCCTCGGTTCTATCATCAACACCTCAAGCAACTGGGGTGACAAGTTGCCTTCATAGACCAGCTGGTCATAGCGCAGCGTCTCGACTTGATTATCACTGATTATCGACTTCTGGATCCGGTGTAACTCCCATCCCTGCTCCAGGGGAATGGCACGCTCTGCTTTGAGCACAGAGAACAGTCTTCCCTTGTTATCAAGCTCGAATATCTCGATATCACGCGCGACTCCATTTGGTAGAAGTTGCCCGATGTGTAATACCCTCGACTCATCCTTGGTCCAGAGTCCTTCCCTGACAAGCAACGCCGAGGTTTTTTCCTGTGCAAGATTCTTGACATTGCGCGCGTAAGTCTCGCTATCCGGAACCACCCAGTCCGCCAGCAAAAAATTAAGCACCGCTAATATTACCGCTGCCTGTACGACCGGACTGACCAATTTCCTCAGTGAGAGTCCGGAAGCCTGCATCGCAATAATCTCGCTATTGCTGGCCAGCGCACCCAACCCGAGCATGCTGCCGAGCAGAGCTGCGAGCGGCATGAATTCGACAACTTTTCCCGGAAAACTCAGTGCTACGAACTTGAGGATTTGTTGGAAATCATATTTTCCATCACCAAGATCATCGAGCTCACCGACAAAAAGAAAAAACAGGCCGAGGCCAACCAGTGCCAGTAGCGAAGTAAAGGTTCCGAGGTGAATCGTGCGAATAATGTATCGGTTAAGTATCATGCCACTGGCTTGTTCATGTAAAACAGAACACCGTTGTTACGCCGATATAAAAGGACACCGGTAAATGCAACAAACAACAGGTGTACCCCCCAGAAATTAACAGTCATGGGTATCGTTCCCGCCTCGAGTTGAGCGCGAGTCACCACCACGAGATTGAGGTAGACGATATAAGCCACCAGGGCATATCCAACTTTACCAAAACGTCCCTGCCGGGGCGAAATGTAGGACAACGGCACTGCGAGCAATGCCAGAACTGCAAGTACCACTGGGATGGCGATCCGCCACTGCAGCTCAACCTGGTCATTGTTTTGATCCGACGACCAGAGCTCGGTTAAGGTTTTTTCTTTACTTCGAACCCGTGATTCGACTTTATTAACCTGCCTCTCGAGTAAAATGCCGTGCTGATCGTAGTCGATAATTTTGAAATTCTTTAGTCCAGCCGTGCCCTCGACTCGCTGGCCCGGCCCGACAACAAGAAATAAATCGCCGCTTTGTTCATCCAGCTTCTGCCGACCTGTTTTCGCGATCTCCAGGATCATCTGATCCTGACCGGTCTCACCGATAATCACCTCCTGTAATTCAAGCTTGTCGGTACTCATCGACTCCATGAAAAATACTGTATCATCACTTTCGCCCTGGTTGAACTGACCTGGCTTTATCTGGTGAAACTCGTGCTGATTCTCTTCCCGGTCGACAATCGCTCGTGCGTTAGCCTGCATTTTCGCATTGAGCGAAAGGCTTGCAAAACTGGTGAAAAGTAACAATGGCAGCAGGACGATAACAACGGGTCTGTAGAAATCGCGATATCCGATACCACAAGCATTCATTACCACTATCTCGTGATCTTTGTACATGCGCCCAAAAGTGAAAATAATTCCGAGGAAAAAACTTATCGGCAACAACAATGCCAGCATGTTAACCGACTGGCTTAACATAACCGCAGTCAGAGCCTGCCGAGGAACATCGCCATCGGCAATATCGGCCAGAACCCTGCCGAGGGCATTACTCATTAGAATAATGTACAGAACCAGCATCGTTGCCGCGCTGGTTTTAAGAATTTCCTGCGACAGGTAGGATGTTATTATGTTGCGCATGACTGGATTGGCATCCGATTATTTAGGCCCCTGGCAGTCTGCTTGCCGATTACTTAAACTACGCTGAATAATCACAGTATTTTGTCATATACGGCTGGTTTTTTTTGGCGCTTCACGTATCTTATCGCGTTATCACAGCCACCAACACCAGGAATATCATGGAATTCAGCCTGAAGCATAATAGCCCCGAGAATACGCGTAGCGCTTGCCAGATAATTACCGTTTCGCAGCCCCGAAAATTGTCTCGCAGCGGTCAGCACGTTGACAGGGCCAGCAAGGGATTCCTGACGTCGATTATCAAGCGCGGTGACATGGAAGGAAAGCTGGGGCAAACCCTGATGCTAGCAGATGTTGCTGGCGTCCCGGCGCAGCGTGTTTTACTGGTAGGCTGCGGTAAGCAAACCGAAATGAACGAGCGTAACTTTGCCCGGTTGATTAATTCGATTATGGATGCACTCTCGGCTTGCGGTGCCCGCGACGCCGAACTCTACCCCGGTGATATTGCGCTAAAGAGTCGTGACCTGACCTGGAAAATCAGACAGGCGACACTGCTGGCAAGTAACAGCGAATACCAGTTCGACCAGCTTAAAAGTAATAAATCTCGGCAGCGCAAAGGCTTGCGCAAGTTGAACTTCAATATTCCAAGGAGTGATTCAAGCAAGGCAAAACAGGCCGTTGCTGAAGCGCAGGCGATTAGCGCGGGGATGAGCATCACCAGGGACCTTGGCAACCTGCCGGCAAATGTTTGTACCCCGAGTTACATCGCCCGGCAGGCCAGGCTGTTAGCCAGGGAAGACAAGCGTCTGCGGGTTAGCGTGCTCGATGAGGCAGATATGAAACGGCTGAAAATGGGCTCTCTGCTTTCGGTCAGTGCCGGTAGTCGGCAACCGGCAAAGCTGATTACACTGGAATACCGCGGAGCGGCGGCGAAAGAGCAACCGATTGCACTGGTCGGTAAAGGTGTCACTTTCGATACCGGTGGAATATCGCTAAAGCCAGGCGCCGCGATGGATGAAATGAAATTTGATATGTGCGGTGCGGCTGCTGTAGTCGGTACATTGAAAGCCGTTACCCAGCTGCAATTGCCGATTAACGTGGTGGGGATCATTCCAGCCACTGAAAACATGCCCGACGGACTTGCCACAAAACCGGGCGATATTGTCACCAGCATGTCGGGACAAACCATCGAGATTCTTAACACGGATGCAGAAGGACGCCTGATTCTTTGCGACGCCCTGACCTATGCCCGAAAATTCAAACCGTGCTGTGTTATCGATATTGCTACCCTTACCGGTGCCGCGATTATCGCGCTCGGGAAAATTCCTTCAGCGGTACTCGGTAACAACCGAGCCTTGATCGACGGCCTGATAAAGAGCGGACAACAAATCGACGATAAAATCTGGGAATTGCCCCTGTGGGACGAGTACCAGGACCAGTTAAAAAGTAATTTTGCCGATATGGCCAATATCGGCGGCCGCGATGCTGGTACCATTACGGCGTCCTGCTTTCTGGCAAGATTTACCAAGGATTACAAATGGGCGCACCTGGACATTGCAGGTACTGCATGGAAATCAGGCGAAGAGAAAGGCGCTACCGGTCGTCCGGTTCCGTTGCTCACACAGTACATACTCAACCAGATCAAGTAATGACGCGAATCGATTTTTACCAGCTGAATCCCGAAGGCACCAGTTATGACCGCGTGGTTTGCCAGTTATGCCAGAAAGCATATGAAAACCGACAGCTTACCCTGCTATTGACACAAAACCAGCAACAGAGCGAGCATCTCGATAACAGGCTCTGGACTTACTCCGATGACAGCTTCTTGCCCCACGACCGGGAGGAAACCGGGGACCTGGTTACGCCTATCCTGATCAATGATAATCCCGACCCCGACGGAGAGCGCCAACTATTAATCAATCTATCAGCATCGGTTCCATCCTATTTTGCGCAATTCGAGCGCGTCATCGAACTGGTCACCGAAGAAAATAAGACCCAGGCGCGTGCACATTACAGTTACTATAAGGAACGCGGTTATCCGCTCAAACACATTAATCTATGAGCGATCAGACCGACATTCCAATTTTGACTGACCTGATAGAAAAAGGCATCGAGATCAAGTTGTCCGACCTGGGCCTGGATGACGAACTGGATACCGGCGTCGCGGCACCCTTCAACGAGAACGTTGAAATTGAACTCGCGGCTCCCGAAACCGAAAGCGTTGACCCATTTCAGGATAACCCGGAACTCGAGCAGATTGTTCGTCGCATTTTCGACGAACACGTGGAACGTGCCTGGCAGGAAATCAAGCTGGCCATCCAGCAACACCTCAAAAATTGACGCCTCCAGGCGTCATCCCGGAATTTGCGAAGCACATATCCGGGATCCTGCAACAATGCCGTAATCTCAAGATACCGATACGTCGGACCGCCGCTGTCGCGGCAATGACTCTATAACGAACTCTCCTCCCAAAGCAGCGCGACAACAGAAACAGTGCATTTTTGAGGGGGGGCACGGTATAATCGCGCCCTTTGATTTGCGCCACCGAGTTGATGGAAAAAACTTACGATCCCCATTCGATTGAAGAAGCCTGGTACCAGCGCTGGGAGGATCAGGGCTACTTCGCTGCCCATGGAGACGGCGACCCCTACTGCATCGTGATCCCGCCACCGAACGTTACTGGCAGCCTGCATATGGGGCACGCTTTTCAGGACACGATCATGGATACCCTGATTCGTTATCACCGTATGAAAGGTGATAATACCCTGTGGCAGCCGGGCACCGATCATGCCGGGATCGCAACGCAAATGGTCGTTGAGCGACAGCTAGGTCACGAGGGAAAAACCCGGCATGACCTGGGCCGTGACGCGTTCACCGAACGCGTGTGGAAATGGAAAGCGGAATCTGGGGGAACGATTACCCGTCAATTGCGACGCATGGGCGCATCACCCGACTGGTCGCGCGAGCGCTTCACCATGGATGACGGGCTGTCGGCAGCAGTGCAGGAAGTTTTTATCAAACTTTACGAGGAAGACCTGATTTACCGGGGCAAGCGTCTCGTTAACTGGGACCCGGTCCTGCATACTGCAATTTCTGATCTGGAAGTCATCAATGAAGAAGAAAAGGGATTTCTCTACCACGTGCGTTATCCACTCGTCGATGGGCCGGTTAACGGCATCACGCACCTGGAGATAGCCACCACGCGCCCAGAAACGATTCTCGCCGACGGCGCCCTGGCGGTTAATCCATCGGATAAGCGCTACCGGGATTTTATTGGCAAGCAGGTGCAGGTGCCCCGGACGCCTCGCGTAATTCCGATTATTACCGATGATTATGTCGATCCGGAGTTTGGCACCGGCTGCGTCAAGATCACACCAGCACATGATTTTAACGACTACGAAGTTGGCCAGCGCCACGAGATGGAAGTTATCAACCTGTTCACGATCGATGCGATCATGAATGAAAACGCACCACCGGCATACCAGGGTATGGATCGCTTCGAGGCGAGGGAACAAATCGTCAAGGATCTCGACGCCGAGGGATTGCTGGTCAAAGCGGAAGAGCATGTTTACAAACGCCCCTATGGTGATCGTTCCGGTGTCGTCATCGAACCTTACCTGACGGATCAGTGGTTCGTTCGTGCCGAACCGCTGGCAGAACCTTCCATCGAGGCTGTGAAGGATGGCCGGATTCGCTTCATCCCTGAAAACTGGAGCAAGACCTATTACAACTGGATGGAAGAAATCCAGGACTGGTGCATTTCTCGACAGATCTGGTGGGGGCATCGCATTCCCGCATGGTATGACAACTACGGCAACGTTTATGTCGCATCCGATATAGACGCGGTGCGTAAAAAATATGGACTTGCCGAAGATATCGAACTCACCCAGGACGAAGATGTGCTCGATACCTGGTTTTCGTCGGCGCTATGGCCGTTCAGCACGCTCGGTTGGCCCGAACGCAACGATCCAGCCTTAAAAACCTTTTACCCGACCAGCGTGCTGGTCACTGGCTTCGATATTATATTCTTCTGGGTCGCGCGCATGATTATGTTCGGCCTCAAATTCATGGATGACGTGCCCTTCAGGGAGGTCTATATCCACGGATTGGTGCGCGACGCCGATGGTAACAAGATGTCAAAGTCCAAGGGTAATGTTCTCGATCCACTGGACCTGATCGATGGTATTCCGCTCGATGACCTGGTGACCAAGCGCACCACCGGCCTGATGCAGCCGGAGATGGCACCGAAGATCGAGGCCGCGACGCGACGGCATTTCCCGGAAGGCATCCCGGCTTATGGCACCGATGCGTTGCGCTTTACCTTCACCGCACTGGCAACAACCGGGCGCGACATTCGCTTTGACCTCGGGCGCATCGAGGGCTACCGCAACTTCTGCAACAAGCTATGGAATGCAACTCGCTACGTATTGCAAAACACCGAGGGCGAGGACTGTACCGCGGGTAGCCCGACGCTGGCCGATCGCTGGATTATCGCGCGCCTGCAGCAGGTGAGCGCGGACGTGGCCACGCGTATCGACGGTTATCGCTTCGACCTTGTTGCGCGCGATCTGTATGAATTTGTCTGGAACGACTATTGCGACTGGTACATCGAATTATCCAAGCCGGTATTGTATGGTGATGATTACCCCGTAGTAGCCAAAAAAGCGGCCCGGCATACACTGGTAACGGTGCTCGAAGCAATACTGCGACTATTACACCCGGTCATGCCCTACATCACCGAAGAGCTCTGGCAACGCGTCGCACCGCTGGCGTGGATCGAGGGTGATACAATCATGCGCCGCCGCTATCCCGAGACTGATTCTGCACTCATCGATATGGCAGCGCTGGCGGAACTGGAGTGGGTGAAGACCTTTGTCATGGGTGTCAGGCAGATTCGCTCCGAGATGGACATTAAACCGGGCAAGCTACTGCCAGTCATTTGCCGGAACGGTGATGAACGGGATCGTGAATGCATCGAAAACAACCGATCACTTCTGCTGTCTCTGGCAAAGCTGGAATCAATAGCCTGGCTGGAACAGAATGCTCCGGCTCCGGAATCCGCGACTTCGCTGGTGGGTGAAATGCAGTTGTTGATTCCCCTCGCTGGACTCATAGACAAAGATTCCGAACTTCAGCGGTTACAGAGAAATATCGAAAAACTGGAGCAGGATGCGCAACGCATCAACGCGAAGCTCTCGAACGAGAACTTTCTCTCGCGCGCACCGAAAGACGTCGTCGACAAGGAAAAGCGCAAGCTCGCCGACGCAGAGTCGGCGCTCAGCAGCCTGCGCACGCAGGCAGAAAAAATTTCGGCAATCTAATTCTTCCCGGAGGTTGTGAACTTTTCAATAGGCCCGGGTTCAAATCAAATACTAATCTATACAAAAAAATACAGGGGAGAAAAAAGATGGGGTTCATTGAAAAGTTAAGTGCGCCGATTTTGTCGATTCACGATTTACTGTCGAAGCTGCAGTCGCCATTCCTGTTATTTATCAGGCTTTACGTCGCCTGGGTATTCCTGAAGTCCGGCATGCACAAGATTGGAGACTGGGAAACCACACTGGTACTGTTCGAGTACGAATACCAGGTACCACTGCTAAACTTTGAACTAGCAGCTTACCTCGCGACCATCGGTGAACTCGTGTTCCCGGTATTTTTAATCATAGGATTGGGCACTCGCTTTACCGCGATTGCTGTCTCGTTCATTAATATCATCGCGGTGGTTTCTTACTATGCAACCCTGGCCAAGGGGGCCGGCCTCGTGTGGCATTACCTCTGGGGCTCAATGCTGCTGACCAGTGTTCTCTACGGTGGTGGATTTTTCTCGATCGACCATTGGCTCAAATCACGGCTTGGCGAGGAATAGTTGTTAACGGGTTACGGACGTTGCCAAAACGCTGTGGCACGCTCCCGGCCTGCGCTAACCGGATTTATACAACCAGATAGGGTTTTAGCCTTCTTAGCACCGACGGATATTCGGCATACCATTGCTGATAGCCGGGGTTCCAGGCGCTGGCCAGTTTTTTACGCGCGTATATACGGCTATAGCTGGCCAGCGGAAATAGCTGGTTATCGCCGATACCACCCACTACGACCAGGCGAAATTCGTCAAAACCGAGGCGCTTGACCAGAACATTAGTCGGGTTTAAATCGTAGCTTGCAATCCAGTAGTTATGGAGAGACTGTTTCAACGATTCTATCTCCCGGATTACCCAGGCGTTAAATCGTTTGTCATTGAGCGCAAGATAATGGTCGAGCGATTTAGACACCCGCCCGTCATCATCGAGCACCATTTCAAAGATTGCACCCTTGCCCAGGCTGGTATTAATCAGACCATGAAATGCGGCGATATGATCAAGGTAAATACCACGTCGATGCAGGGCTTTAAAGTACCTTACGCAGCGCCGGAAACGAGCCGGGTGATGTTGCGGAAGCATAACCTTGATGCAGTAGTGCGCTGCAGTCGGATGCTGAAAACACTTGAAATAAAAGCCATCGGCCACGAGCAACGACGCAGGCAAGGAAATCGTATCGTCCGTCCCGCGAGCGCGCCTGGAAAGGAGCATGGAGCGGTTCGTCCCTGAACCGATCTCCTGGCAAGAGGAATTGCCGTTCAATCCGCCTGGCGACGCAGAAATGCAGGAATATCGAGGTAGTCCATGCTCTCTTTGTCCTCGGGCAGTTCAACACTATCACCAACAATTTTCTTGCGAATAGCAGTAGGTCGTTCGAGCTTCTTGTAATCGACCTCGCCATTACGCTCGGGCTGGACCGCGGCGACCGGTACATCAGCAAGAATCTTGTCGGCACCCAAACCGGTAGCGACCATGGTGACTCGCAACTCGCCATCCTTCATGTTCGAATCGATAACGGTTCCAACCACGACGTTGGCATCAATCGATGCCAGTTCGGTTATGGCCGTACCAACATCATCGAGTTCTCCTATGGCCATGTCCAGGCCGGCAGTGACATTAACGAGAATGCCCTGGGCACCCGAGATATTGATATCCTCGAGCAACGGAGACGAGATGGCTGCCATCGCCGCCTCCTTGGCGCGATTATCACCCGTGGCCGATCCGGTACCCATCATCGCCATTCCCATTTCCGACATGACCGTGCGCACGTCGGCAAAATCGACGTTGATCAAACCCGGACAGGTGATCAACTCGGCAATGCCCTGCACCGCGCCGCGCAATACATCGTTTGCCTTTTCAAATACTTCCAGCAACGATGTTTGTTTACCCAGTACGGGCATGAGCTTGTCGTTCGGGATGGTAATCAACGAATCAACCACATTGGAAAGTTCCTTGATACCGACCTCAGCCTGCGACATCCGCTTGGTACGCTCAAAGCCGAACGGTTTGGTGACCACGGCAACCGTCAGAATCCCCATTTCCTTGGCGATCTGCGCGATTACCGGCGCCGCCCCGGTGCCGGTGCCACCACCCATACCCGCCGTAACAAAGAGCATATTGGAGCCCTCGATCACTTCCTGGATGCGCTCACGATCTTCGAGCGCGGCCTGTCTGCCGATACCGGGATCGGCGCCGGCGCCGAGTCCCTTGGTAATACTGGACCCAATTTGCATGGTTGTTCGCACATCCATCTTTTTGAGCGCCTGTACATCGGTGTTGACGCACATGTATTCGACGCCTTCAATACCCGACGAAACCATGTGCTGGACGGCGTTACCGCCACCTCCACCGACACCAATGACCTTGATAATCGGATCTTTGGAGTGTGAATCCATCAGTTCAAACATTTTTTAGTCCTCTTGCGTTATTTAAAAATTACCCTGAAACCAGCTCTTCATTCTCGCCAAAACACCGGCTTCATTACGATCGTCCAGTTGGAAACCGGACAAGCCGGATTGCTGTCTGTTTCCAAACAACAGCAATCCAACACCCGTAGCATGAATCGGGTTGCGCACAACATCGACCAATCCCGATACATACTGTGGATAGCCCAGCCGAACCGGCATATGGAAAATCTCTTCCGCCAGTTCAATTGCGCCTTCCATTTTCGAACTGCCCCCGGTCAACACGACCCCGGCGGCACAAATCTCCTCAAGCCCACTACGGCGTAATTCCGCCTGCACCAGGCTTAATAATTCCTCGTAGCGTGGTTCCACGACCTCGGCCAGCGTTTGCCGGGCCAGGAGTCGAGGTTCGCGATCGCCGACACTGGGAACCTCGATGGTTTCGTTATCCGATGCCAACTGACGCAGCGCGCAGGCATACTTGACCTTGAGATCGTTTGCATACTGCGTGGGTGTGCGCAACGCGACCGCGATATCGTTGGTGACCTGGTCACCGGCGATCGGTATGACAGCGGTATGACGAATTGCGCCATCGGAAAACACCGCTATGTCGGTCGTACCGCCACCGATATCGACCAGGCAGACACCGAGTTCCTTCTCATCATCAGTCAATACCGAACTCGCAGAAGCCAGTTGTTCCAGAATCACATCATCGACCTCGAGACCACAACGACGCACACACTTGATAATATTTTGCGCGGCACTGACCGCACCGGTCACCAGGTGCACCTTGGCTTCGAGCCGAACTCCGGACATGCTGATGGGATCACGAATGCCTTCAGAGTTATCGATGACAAACTCCTGGGGCAATACATGTAATATTTTCTGATCAGCCGGAATTGCAACTGCCTTGGCGGCATCGATAACGCGAGCCACGTCTGCCGCGGTCACTTCCTTTTCCTTGATTGCGACGATGCCATGCGAGTTGATACTGCGAATATGGCTGCCGGCAATACCCGCGTAAACCGAGCGAATCTGGCAACCCGCCATCAGTTCCGCTTCTTCCACCGCGCGTTGGATGGTTTGCACGGTCGATTCGATGTTGACCACGACACCTTTCTTCAAACCCCGCGAGGGTTGGGTGCCGATACCGATAATATCGATATCGCCCTCGACCGTGACTTCGCCAACTATCGCAACCACTTTAGAGGTCCCGATATCAAGCCCTACGATCAGGTTTCCCGATGCCTTCTTAGACATTACCATTACTCCAGATTGATGCTTTGTCGCTGCCCTGCAGGGCTTCTTTTTTCCAGGCCACAGCAAAACCATTGCTGTAGCGTAAATCCAGACGCTGGATCTGCTCACGTCGGGGCAGAATCTGCTGCGGGTAAATAACTACCAGACGGTCGATCTTGTGATCGATATCTCTCCTGCCCAGCTTGATTTCCAATCCATTGATCAATTCGACGTCGAGCGCTCCGCGGCTATCGACCTGTAACGCGATCAGTCGCTCGTCTACGCTGTGGAAGCGGGCCTCCAGGTGGTAAAACTGCTTCAATACCCAGGCCGGCGGATGGTTGGTTGCATGCACCACAGGCAGATGGCTGAACGCAGCGGTATCCGCGCGATAAACGCTGGCCGAATCACTCAGCAGGTGCTGCCCATCCCAACGTGCCACCGGTACCTTTTCCTTGACATTGACCCTGAGCTTATCGGGCCAGATCCTGCGTACCGAGACCGATTCAATCCATGATCTGTCGTGCAGAGTTTGCTTGACATGGTGAATGTCGAGGGAAAAGAATCCCTGACCAAGATAGGGTTGCAGCGCCATCTCGACCGCCTGCTGATCCAGGTTTTCAAATGTCCCGGAAAGCTGAATCGTGCGTATCGGCAGCGGCTCTTCCACCTGGATGAGATAGACAACCGCCAGCATCAACGGCAGCAACAGAAATATCCAGTTGTAAGATTTGCGCCACTGGAAAGATGGTGACGTCGATGCCGGCGTGTTGCGTTGTGCCTGCTTGATCTGCCTGCGGGACTTAGCCATTGCGTTTACCTCCCGCCAGTGTTGTTTCAAGAATTTTTACAACCAGGTCGGGCATTTCCAGTCCAGCGGCACGGCCCGCCATTGGAACCAGGCTATGATCCGTCATCCCGGGCACCGTATTAACCTCGATCACCCAGGGTTGTTGCTGTTGATCCAGTATCAAGTCCACCCTGCCCCAGTCCCTCACACCGGTAACACGAATTGTTTCGAGCACGATTTCGTTTATTGCCGTGACGCTTGCGTCGTCAAGATCGCAGGGGCAGGTATAAACAGTGTCATCGGCCAGGTACTTGGCATCGTAATCGTAAAATTCGTGGGGTGTGTCCAGTTTAATCAACGGCAGAATTGTGTCGCCGACAAACCCTGCCGTGTATTCGGTACCATCGATGAAACGCTCGGCGAAAACATCACCGTAGCGACGCGCGTTCTTCCACGCCGGAAATAGCTCGCTTTCCTGGTGCACTGGCGTCATGCCGATACTTGAACCCTCCAGTATCGGTTTGATAAACACCGGCAACCCGAAATCACGCAGCAGCTGTTCACAATCTGTTTCGCTGTCCAGTTCAAAAAAATCAGGCGTGGGGATCCCGCTGCAACGCATGACTTTCTTGGTCAGAACCTTGTCCATCGTCAAGGCCGATGAGCATACGCCGCTACCGGTATAGGGAATGCCAAGGAATTCAAGTACAGCTTGAATAGTGCCATCCTCACCACCACGGCCATGCAATACATTAAAGACGCGATCGGCTTTCAAATCGGCAAGCTGATGGAAAGCATGCGCCTGTAAATCAACTGGAACTGCATCGACGCCGGCGGCAAGTAACGCCTCGTAAACGGCGTTGCCGCTATTAAGCGAAACTTCACGCTCGGCGGATTGCCCGCCCATCAGGACCGCAACCCTGCCACATTTTGTGACGCTATCCGGGGCCGGCTTTGACAACACCATGTTCACAGCGTATCTCCTACGATGCGAACCTCGGTCTCGAGGTCGACGTTAAACTGCACGGCAATCGTTTCGCGGATATGGGCGATCAAGGCCTCTACATCGCTGGCGGTAGTGTTACTGGCACTGATGATAAAATTGGCATGCTTGTCCGACACGCAGGCCGTACCCAGACAGTGACCTTTGAGACCCGCCGCCTCGATTAGCTGCGCGGCATACTTTCCCGGGGGATTCTTGAAAACCGATCCGCATGATGGCTGGCCGATCGGTTGCGTGGCGTTACGCTGCTTTAACAGCTCACGGATGTTTGACGATTCACCCGCAGCGCGCGCCGGCAGGCGGAACCGTGCCGCAGCGAACCATTCCTGACGCGGCAAGCCCACGTGACGATAGTCGATCTCGAAATCGGCAGGACTTCGCTCGATCAGGCTTCCCGCCCGATCGATCATGATCACCTGCTCCACCGCGGCCCAGGTTTCACCACCGAAAGCACCCGCGTTCATCGCTAAGGCACCGCCGACCGTGCCCGGAATTCCGGCAAAGAAATCAGCGCCATCAAGTCCCTGCTTCTGACAAAACTTGGCCATCTTGGCGCAGCTGATTCCACTCTCGACGTAGAGCAGCCCATCTGGATCCAGGTGAATTTCTCGCAGTGAATTAAGCGGCGCGATGACCACGCCGCGAAAACCACCATCACGCACCAGCAGGTTACTGCCGAGACCAACCCAAAGAATTTCGATCTCCGGCTCCAGTTGCGCGAGGAAATACTGCAGATCGGTCAGATCGGCCGGAATGTAATATTGATCAGCGGGTCCGCCCAGGCGCCAACTGGTATGTCTAGACATGGGTTCGTCAAACATCAGGCTTCCGTTGATAGAACGATCACTGGCCACGTTCATTGCTCCTGCCCTGCTGATCGATGCTGCGCCAGGAACTCGGCCGCCCAGGCGCCGATGCTCCCGGCGCCCAGTGTCAGGAATATATCGCCGTCCTCCAAAACCTTATCGACTACTTCGTCGAGATCATCCAGATCTTCCACAAAAACCGGGTCAACCTTGCCGCGCGCCCGAATCGAGCGTGCCAGCGCACGTCCGTCGGCATCCTTGATATAGGCCTCACCCGCGGGATATACCTCGAGTAAAATTAATTGATCGACGTCGGCCAATACCTGGCTAAAGTCCTCGAACAGGTCACGCGTACGCGTGTAGCGATGCGGTTGAAACAGCACTGCCAGCCTTTTGTCTGGCCAGGCTTCGCGGATGCCGCCCAGGGTGGCCGCGATTTCATTGGGATGATGCCCGTAATCATCTATGTGCATGATATTGCCGCCCGCAACCTGCAGGTTTTCACTGATCTGGCAGCGTCGACCAATGCCGGAAAATACAGCCAGAGCCTGAACAATCGCGGCCGATGAAACACCCAGCTCCCACGCAATGCTGATCGCCGCGGTGGCATTGAGCACATTATGTTTGCCTGTCAGATTAAGCTCGATATCGAGCGCTTTCGTCTGGTCGGGAAGCCTGAGCTTGAAGCAGGTTCTGGCGCCCCTGGCGACGATATCGGTAATCCGCACATCGGCGTCTTCCGATTCACCATAGGTCAGTACCGGACGTGCCACTTCACCCATTATTTCTCGCACCACGTCATCATCAAGGCACAGCACCGCGAGCCCGTAAAATGGTAGGTGGTGCAGAAACTCGATAAATGCCTGTTTGAGCCGCTCGAAGTCACCTTCGTAGGCGGAAAGATGGTCATTGTCGATATTGGTGACAACTGCCATCATTGGCTGCAGGTAGAGAAATGAAGCATCGCTCTCATCCGCTTCGGCGACCAGGTAGTCGCTGAGACCGAGCCGGGCATGACTCCCGGAACTGATCAACTTGCCACCAATCACGTAAGTCGGGTCAATATCGCCACTCGCGAGCACACTCGCGACGAGGCTGGTGGTAGTGGTTTTGCCGTGGGTGCCCGCTACCGCAATTCCCCGCCGAAAGCGCATCAACTCGGCCAGCATCTCTGCGCGTCTGACGATCGGGACGCGCATTTCCCGCGCCGCCTCGATTTCCGGATTATCGTCGTCGATTGCGGTCGAGACCACGACCACGTGGGCATCAGCGACGTTTTCTCGACTGTGCCCGATGGTGATATCGATACCGAGGTCACGCAAGTGCCTGACCATCGCGTTTTCGGCTATATCCGAGCCGCTGATATGGTAGTTCAGGTTGTGGAATACTTCGGCGATACCGCTCATCCCGGCGCCACCGATGCCAACGAAATGGATATTGCGAATGCGCCGCATGAAGTGCTTTGAGCTGACAGTCATGGCTTCGCTCCCGCTAACAGCCCCGAGGCCAGTCGCTCGGCAGCCTCGGGCTTGAACTGGGCGCGTGCATTAACTGCCATCTCCACCAGTGCCAAGCGGTTCTGCTGGAAAAATTTCAACTTCAGCGCCAGGTTCTCGGCGCCGAGCTCGGCTTCCGGCAGGATCTGGGCGGCGCCGTTCTGTTCCAGGTAAAGCGCGTTGTGGTACTGGTGATTATCAACCGCGTAGGGGAAAGGCACCAGTAATGCGGCCAGCCCAACCGCAGTGAGTTCCGCTATCGTCAGCGCGCCGGCCCGGCAGACGATCAGGTCGGCCCAGCAATAAGCCTGCGGCATGTCATCGATAAAACTGACGACCTCCGCATCAACACCAGCTTCCCGGTAGTTTTGCTGGCAGACCTCCAGGTGCTTGTCGCCACATTGATGCCTGATCCTGGGACGCTGGTCGCGGTCAAGGCAGGCGATCGCCTGTGGCAGAATCCGATTTAATGTGGCTGCCCCGAGACTGCCGCCAACGACCAGCAACTGCATCGGTTGATCGATTCTCGACTGCAGGCGTGCATCCGGTTCCCCCAGCCCCACCAGGCTAGCGCGCACCGGGTTACCGATCCATTCACAGCGCGGAACCGAACTGGCAATGTTCGGAAAGGCCGCGTAGTTACGTGTTGCAAGACGACTCAAAATACGATTGGTGAGGCCGATAATCGAGTTCTGCTCGTGCAGAAATAACGGGATATTGAGTAACCAGGCCATCAAACCACCGGGGCCGGAAACAAATCCACCCATACCCAGCACTGCCTTGGGCCGGATTCTGCGCAACAGTCGTAACGACTGCCAGCAAGCGCGCAGCAGCCGGAACGGCGCCAGAATGAATGTCATCAAACCCTTGCCGCGCAGCCCCTGCACGTTCAACCACTCGATTGCAAAATCGGCCGCGGGCACGACCCGGGCCTCGATACCCGAACGGGTTCCCAGCCACACGATACTTTCACCGCGCTGGCGCAAGTGTTCGGCTACGGCGAGCGCCGGGAAAACATGACCCCCGGTGCCGCCCGCCATGACCACAATTGGTTTCTGCAAACCCGGGGTCATGCGCGCACCGCCGCTCGCCGGCGTGATTTCTTGCCGAAATCACTGACCTGGTATTCGAAATATACCCGCAACACCAGCCCCACCGCAAAAGACATAGTGAGAATGGAGTTACCGCCGTAGCTGATAAAAGGTAAGGTCAAACCCTTGGTCGGCAAGGCGCCCACATTAACGCCGATATTGATTACGGCCTGCAACGTGATCAGTAATCCCACACCGTATGCCAGGTAGGCACCGAAGGCCTGCTGCTTCAGCAGGGCCATTTTTGCAATGGTAAAGCACCGCCAGGCGAGCAGGCCAAACAGGCTAATCAAAAATACTTGCCCGACAAAGCCGAACTCTTCGGCAAATATCGCAAACATGAAATCGGTATGCGCCTCCGGCAGATAAAACAGCTTTTGGATACTGCCGCCAAGACCGGCACCAAACCATCCGCCGCTGCCGATCGCAATTAAAGATTGCGTCAATTGAAAACCACTGTTGAACGGGTCTGCCCAGGGATCGACAAATGAGGTAATACGCGCGAGTCGATAGGGCGACGAAACTGCCAGCAGGCCCATAATACAGAGCGTGCCAATGATAAACAGGACGAATTGCCCGAATCTCACACCGCCCAGAAACATCAATCCGAGCCCGGTCATCAGGAGTACCGCGGCAGCACCAAAATCAGGCTCGAGCACCAGCAAACCACTGGCAACCGAGAGGATCATCATCGGTTTGACAAATCCCATGGTATTGGTTTGTACTTCTTCGCTGCGCCGAATCAGGTAACCGCTGAGGTAGATGATCAGAAACAGTTTGGCGATCTCCGAGACCTGGAACGTGAACAGGCCGAAATCAAGCCAACGCGTGCTGCCGTTCACAGTATGTCCAACCCCGGGAATCAATACACAGGCGAGTAGAATGACGGAGCCCAGCATCAACAACATGCCATTATTCTTCCAGAATTTAAGGGGGATTTTGCAGGCAAACCACATCAATGCGAGGCTCAATAAAATCCGCAGGACCTGGCGTTTGGCGAAATAGAAAGGATCGTGGTTTTGTTGATCTGCAATGCCAATCGATGCCGAAGTCACCATCACCAGCCCGATACAGATCAGCGTTACGTAGAGCAATAGCGTAACGCGGTCATATTCCGGCGCCAGCTCAAAACCCGGACGTACGGCCGTGTTGTCGGTTCTGATGGCCTGGCTAGTCAACATGCCAGCTCCTGCACACGCTGCATGAAATCGTCGCCGCGTGCCTCGAATTTCGGGTACATATCAAAACTTGCGCAGGCAGGCGCCAGCAACACACAATCGCCGCTGCTGGCAAACTCGTGAGCGCGCTGCACGGCTTCCTGCATATCTCGTACCCGTTCGATCCGGGTAATATCCTGCCAGGCCTGCTGCAGGCGGTCGGCATCCTCTCCCAACAGTAATGCCAGTTTAACCTTCTGCCTGATCGTCTCTGACATGACAGTCATGTCAGCACCCTTCGACTGCCCTCCGGCTATCAATATGACCGGACGTTCACGCCCCTCGATCGAGGCCTGTGCAGCACCAACATTGGTCGCCTTGGAATCATTAATCCATTCAACGCCATCGATTTCGGCGATCCATTGACCACGATGCGGAATACCAGCAAACGTTTCCATAGCAGCAACAATGGCTGCCCTGGAGATGCCGACGCTGTGCGCGATTGCCATCGAGGCCAGGCAGTTGGCCCAGTTGTGACGACCGGTCAACTTGATATCATTAACCTGTATCCAGGGTTCATCGCGGTGAGCCAACCACAATCCGTCACGCTCGAGCACCCGGAACTCAGCGTCCGAGTCGGGATTCAGACTGAATGTAATATCTCCGGCATCATGACGCGTCACCTCGTCGTCAAGATTGCTGACACACAAACCAGCGTTATTATAGATACGCAACTTGGTCTGGATGTATTCAGCGTACCCTGGATAACGATCGAGGTGGTCTTCACAGAGATTAAGCAGGGCCGCAACCCGCGGTTGCAGCGACGTCGTGGTCTCGAGTTGATAGCTTGACAACTCCAGTACATAGAAATCCGGATTCTGTTCCAACAAATCCAGTGCCGCAGTGCCGATGTTGCCACCCACCGCAACCGTTTTATTGTCAAGCCCGATCATTTTACCGACCAGGGTGGTAACCGTGCTCTTGCCGTTGGAGCCGGTAATCGCGATAACGGGCTTGTCCACCAGCCGCGCGAACAATTCGATATCGCCAACTACAGTCTTGCCAAGATCGATGGCCTGCAGGATGGCCTCTTGCTGGATCGACAACCCGGGACTGACCACCAGTACTTCGGCCCATTCGATCAAGCCCTTGTCGAGCGGACCAGCATTGAAATCAACCGTGTCAAACTCGGCGTTCAGCTTAACCAGCTGGGGCGTCAGCTCACGTGTATCCTGGAGCTTGCAGCGATAGCCGTGCCCGAGTAAATAACGCGCCACCGAGTACCCGGTCACGCCGAGCCCAACCACGAGGTAGTTAACGTCTGCTAGCGCTGTTTTTTGTTGGCTCACGTTTAACATTACCGAATCTTTAAACTCGCAAGACCGATCAACACCAGCACCACGGTAATAATCCAAAAGCGCACAATAATGCGCGGCTCCGGCCAACCTTTGAGCTCGTAATGATGATGTAGAGGCGCCATACGAAATATGCGGCGTCCGGTCAGCTTGAACGATGCGACCTGCAGCATTACCGACACCGTTTCGACCACAAAAATACCACCCATGATAAACAGCACCAGTTCCTGGCGCACAATCACCGCCAGGGTACCGAGTGCGGCACCCAGCGCGAGTGCGCCGACATCACCCATGAAGACCTGGGCTGGATACGTGTTAAACCACAGGAAGCCAAGACCTGCGCCGACCAGGGCGCCGCAGAAAACGACCATTTCCCCTACGCCTGGGACGTAGGGAATGCCCAGGTAATTTGAAAAGTTAAAGTTACCCGTCAGGTAAGCAAAAACTCCAAGGGCGCCGCCGACCAGCACGGTAGGCAGAATCGCGAGGCCATCGAGTCCATCGGTCAGGTTGACCGCGTTGCTGCTACCGACGATGACGAAATAAGCCAGCACCACGTACAGCCAGCCGAGATCAAGCAGGATGTCCTTGATAAACGGGACAATAAGCTGGGTTTCAATTGGAAATTGGGCGGTGTGAAACAAAGCCAGCGCTGCACCCAGTCCAATCAGCGATTGCCAGATTAGCTTGACCCGGACGGACAGCCCCTTGGCGTTGCCATAAACGATCTTTTTGTAATCATCAATCCAGCCGATTGCACCAAAGCCGACGGTTACAAACAGGACGATCCAGACGAAACGTGAAGATAAATCGCTCCACAGTATGGTGCTGGTGACAATAGCAACGAGGATTAACGCACCACCCATGGTCGGTGTGCCTGCCTTGACAAAATGGCTTTCGGGGCCATCATCGCGCACGCTCTGCCCTATCTTGGAACTGCTCAAATAGGTAATCATAAACGGTCCGACGATCAGCGAAATCACGAGTGCCGTGAGCACACCCAGGATGGTGCGCATCGTCAGATACTGGAATACGTTAAAACCGCTATGGAACTGGGTGAGAAACTCCGACAGGCTATACAGCATTGGCACCCCCTGCGTTCACGGTTCGTGTTAACAGGGCGACTAGTCGCTCCATGCCGGCGGCACGCGACCCCTTGATCAGGAGATTCACGCCTTCATGGATTTGCGACGATATGACCACTGCCATGTCTTCGATGCGCTCGCTGCAGTAGCCGCCATCGCCGAATTCCTCGCTGGCGATACAACTCATTTCGCCAATACCAAAAAATTTTTCTACTCCGTTACGACGTGCGGTCTGCGCGGCCTCGCGGTGCAGGTCGACCGCTTCCGCACCCAGTTCGGCCATATCGCCCAGCGCCAGCCAGGCTGAACCCTGCAATGAGCAAAGTACCTTGATACCCGCTTCAAGAGAGTCCGGATTCGCGTTGTAGCTATCGTCAATCAGGCGACTGCGGGACGGACCGGCCAGTATCTGCAATCGCCCTTTTACCCCGGAGAATCCCGCCAGGTTGTCAACGGCCACGGTTAAATCATTACCGCTCAGGATCGCAAGCGATACCGCGGCTAGCGCGTTGCGGACGTTATGCTCGCCGATCACATTCAGTTCACAATCCCGTGACCTACCCTGGTAAGAAAAATCAACCTTCAGGTTTTCACCCGAGACTGACCAGGTCGCGGTCACGTCAGCTTCATTTTGCAGCCCACAGCTAATCCGGTTTTGCGCCGCACAAATACTTTGCCAGTATTGACTGGCGACTTCGTCGGCATTGAACAACGCCTTGTGCTGCGGGGTGCAGTAAGCATAGAGCTCGCCTTTGGCTTCAACTACACCCTGAACGTCACCGAAGCCCGCCAGGTGTGCGGCGGCAACATTGTTGACGTAGACGATATCGGGCTCTGCAATCCTGGCGAGGCCGGCGATCTCGCCACGATGATTGGCACCCATTTCGATAATGGCGAAATCATGATCTTGATCGAGTTCGAATAATGTCAGTGGTACGCCGATGTCGTTATTGAAATTGCCAATGGTCGCAAGGGTCGCGGCCTGTCTCGACAATATCTGTTTAAGCATTTCCTTGACCGTTGTTTTACCGTTACTGCCGGTGAGGGCGATGACGCAGGGGTCACAGTGACGGCGCCAGTGATTGGCCAACCGGCCCATAGCCTGCTTGCAATCGGCAACCTCGATCTGGGGTATATGGCAGGGCTGACGCTGTTCAACGAGGGCGATGACAGCGCCGTTCTGGTAAGCCTGATCAACGAAGCTATGACCGTCAAAATTGACGCCCTTTATGGCAACGAACAACTTGCCCTCGCAGGATTTTCGGCTATCGATTGTGACCCCCGAAAAGGACAGCTCCGGCAGCTGGTCGGTACTAGACCCGAGAACCTCGGCCAGTGACATCATCGACATGCTAATCATGATCCACCTGCAGAATTCGGCTAACCACGTGACGATCACAAAAGGGGCGGCGCTCGTTTCCGACAATTTGCTCCTGCTCGTGACCCTTGCCCGCAATAACGACCAGGTCTTCGGGGGCCGCCTGTGATATCGCATATTCGATGGCTGCCTGACGATTATGGACAATACAGGCCTGACCGGGCCGTTTCATGCCGGCAATGATTTCGCTGACGATTTTCTGGGGTGATTCATTGCGCGGATTATCGTCGGTGATAATCATGCGATCCGCCAACTCTTCCACGGCGCGTCCCATGCCGCTGCGTTTTCCCTGGTCACGATCCCCGCCGCAACCAAATACACACCACAATAATCCGCTGGTATGCTGTCGACAGGCTGCAAGACAGGCGCGCAGGGCCTGCTCGGTATGGGCAAAATCGACTACTGCCGACGCGCTACCGGGCTGGCCAATGAATTTTTCCATGCGACCAGGAATCGGTTTTAAATCCTTGACTGCAAGTTCGAGCTGCTTGTGATCGAGACCTAATGCAACCAGGGTAGCGATACAGGCTAACGTATTCTCGATATTGAAATGACCCAGTAGTGCGGTAACAGCGGTCACTTCTCCCAACGGGGTCGAAGCCCTGATATTTATTCCACTAGCGGTCAATTCACTGGAGATCAATTTAACCTCGGCCTCGCGCCCTGCTTCAGTCTCTACCGAATAGCGCAGCAGCGAATCTTTCTCAACCGACCGGCTTAACGCCTGTCCGAAGCTGTCATCAATATTTACCACTCGCCCGGAAAGTTCAAAATCATGAAACAGTCGCGCCTTGGCGGCTGCGTAACTATCCAGGTCACCGTGATAATCGAGGTGGTCGCGCCCCAGATTGGTCAGCACCGCGATATCAAAGTCACAACCGTTGACGCGATACTGTTCGAGCGCGTGTGACGATACTTCCATGACCACGTACTCACAACGTTGCTGGCGGAACTGGTGTAAACGTGCCTGCAAGCTGACGGCATCTGGTGTTGTTAACGAATCCGGTGTCAACTTGTTGCCAATCCCATATCCGAGAGTTCCGATACTGGCGCAGGATTTTCCTATCCGCGTCAAAGCCTGGGTAACGAGATGGACGACGCTGGATTTTCCGTCAGTTCCCGTGACGCCGACGATTGTCATGGCTTGCCCCGGGTCACCGAAGAAACGACTGACGATATGGCCATTGGCACGTTCCAGGTCATCGACGCCGATCCAGCAGGTCTCTACCTGTTTGCGCAACAGCGGAATGCGCTGCAGGCTATATTCATCTGCGGCATCATAAATTACTGCCACTGCCCCTGCCTTGACGGCATCGATAGCATAATCGATGCCATTTGACTTGATCCCGGGCAACGCAATGAATGCCGAATTTGCCGTGACGTTCACACTGTTACTGGCGATATCGCTGATCCGTATCGACGGCACGGACTCCTCCACCGCGAAACCGGATAGCAGTTGCGACAAAGCCATTCCGGGAATATTGGTGTTCGCCATCATGCCCCCTTTCCCTTACCTTGCGCCAGGGTCGGCAGATCATCGGGTGGAACATCGAGAATCCGCAATGCGTTAGACATCACTTCCTGGAACACCGGTGCGGCAACCAGTCCACCGTAGTATCCGTTCTGGGTAGGTTCGTCAATCATGACTGCCATTACCAGGCGTGGATTACTGGCCGGCGCGAGACCGGCAAATACGGCCACGTAATCGTCTTCCTGGTAACCCCCGGCAATGCTTTTCTTTGCGGTCCCGGTCTTGCCTGCAATCTTGTAGCCATCAACCGCTGCCTGTGGCGCAGTCCCTTTGGGGCCGACAACTTCAGCTAGCATCCTGATCATCTGTCGCGCGGTCGAGGATTTCATGACATGACGCGAGATTTCATTGTTCGGATTTCGAACCAGTTCTTTTCGCAACAGCGTGAGATCCACCAGGCGGCCCTGGTTGGCAATTACGGCATAGGCGCGCGCGAGCTGGGTAATCGACAGCGACATGCCGTAACCGAATCCCATGGTAGCGTGGTCCAGTGGCTGCCACTGACTATGATGACGGAAGTATCCAGCCGATTCGCCTGGGAAGGAAACACCAGATAACTCGCCGAAGCCGTAAGCCCTGAAACTCTCCCACAGCTCCTTTTTGGGTAACGACATGGCGATGCGAGATGCACCGACGTTACTCGATTTGCGTAAAATTCCGGAGAGGTCAAGTATGCCATAGTTACGGATGTCCTTAACCGGGTGACCACTCACCATCATGTAGCCGGGTGACGTGTCTATACTGCTGCCACGGTGGTAACGGCCACGATCAATTGCGGCCGCCAGGGTGAAAGGTTTGATCGCGGAACCAGGTTCAAATACGTCGGTAAGGGCCCGGTTACGCAGTCGTTCGGTCGTGGTTTTACTGCGCTGGTTCGGGTTATAGGATGGCTGATTTACGATCGCCAGGATTTCGCCACTGCGGGCATCCAGCAGAACCGCTGAACCGGCTTTGGCCGCATGGAACTTAATGGCCCGGGCAAGGCTGCGGTAAGCGATGTACTGTAAACGCATATCGATGCTGGTGTAGATATCGTTGCCGGATTCAGCCGGCTTCAGCTGCTCCAGTTCCTCGATGACCTCGCCACGACGGCTGCGAATGACGCGCCGCTCACCCGGTTCGGCACGTAACCAGTCCTGGTAGGCCAGTTCGAGGCCCTCCTGGCCCTGGTCGTCAATATCGGTAAATCCAACCAGGTGTGATACCACCTCTCCGGCAGGATAGTATCGATGATACTCGCGCTGCAGGTATACACCTTCAAAGCCTGCCGCGATGTCGCGCGCAAATTCCGGCTCAAGCTGACGCTTTAGGTAAACAAACTCCCGGTCGGCGCGTTGCTTCAGCATGGCGACCGTCGTGCGGTAATCGAGTTTCAACTTGCGGGTTACCTGTTTGAGTGCGGCGAGGTCTCCCAGAATTTCAGACGGATTGACCCAGACCGAGTCGACCGGTGTACTGATCGCAAGCGGCGTACCGAAACGATCCAGAATTGCACCTCGATAGGCCGGCGTTTCGATGGTGCGTATTTGTCGCTGCCCGCCCTGGCTGGTCAGAAAATCCTGCTCGACAACCTGCAGGTAAAGAGCACGAGCCATCAGGCCGGCAAGCAAAGAAATCAATACCAGCAATACGAAGTAATGACGCGTGCCAAGAAAGGCTATCTGGTCCTCTTGCCCTGCGGTTTTTTTGCTTCGCTTCATTGCACAGGCACCAGTTCAACACTCTCGGGTAAACGCATTTTCAGGTCCTTGCGGGCCCTTGATTCAACGTTACTGTGCGTCGCCAGGGTGGTGTTTTGCAGCTGTAACCGTCCCCATTCAATGACCTGCTGATCCTGCTGCTTCTGGATGGTGCGTAATTCAGCGAACAGAACCCGGCTCTCGTGCTTCACGTAAATCACGGTCAGCGCACTGCCGAGAACCAGGGTTAGCAGCAGTGAGATCCAGAATTTACCGGTCATCAGGCAGCCCGCTCTGCAATACGAAGTACTGCGCTACGAGCACGAGGATTTGACGCCAGCTCCCTGGCTCCTGCCCTGATAGCCTTGTTCACCAACCTGAGACGAATATTGGAGGGGATTTCACTATCGCGTAGCGGCAGTCCGCGAGGGATTTTTGCACGCGAACTCTGCGCCTTGAAAAAACGTTTTACGAGGCGGTCTTCGAGTGAGTGAAAGCTGATAATCAGCAGGCGCCCGCCGATTTTCAGAATATCCAGTACCGTTTCTAGCAGGTGCTGGATCTGGTCGAGTTCCTGGTTGATATGAATTCTTACGGCCTGGAAACTGCGGGTTGCCGGATGTTTATTGTTTTTCGGGCGCGGTACTATCTCACTGATTAAGGCGGCGAGGGTCGCGGTATCTTCTATTTTGCCTGACTGGCGCCGCTCGACGATCTTTTTGGCAATGCGTCGCGAATGGCGTTCTTCACCATATTCCCAGAGCACCCTGGCGATCTCCGCTTCATCGGCATGCGCAAGCCACTCGGCTGCCGACTCACCCTGCCCGGGATTCATCCGCATGTCCAGTGGCCCGTTTAGCTGAAAACTGAAACCGCGTGCCGCGTCATCGAGTTGCGGCGAAGAAACACCGAGGTCGAGCAGAATTCCATCGATCTGCTCTAGCAGATCGAGATCGGCAATTTGCGCATACATGTTGGCGTAGTCGTCGTGGATAATCGTAACCCGGCGGTCCGAGCCCATCGTCTCCTGCGCATCGGCAATTGCTTGCGGATCGCGATCCATTACGATCAGACGCCCCTGATCGCCAAGTTCCGACAGAATCGAATGCGCGTGACCACCCCGGCCATAGGTACCATCGACGTAGCGGCCATCCGGCTTGATTTCGAGTGCCGCCAGGACTTCGGCGTGCAGCACCGGTGCATGCTCCTGACTCACAGCGTTAGATCCGCAAGCGCCGCCGGCATGTCATCGCCAGTACCATCACCCAGCCAGTCGTCCATGCGCTCGGCCCAGAGAACTTCGTCCCAGAGCTCAAACTTTTTACCTTGCCCGATCAGTACCACCTTCTTGCCGAGCTGTGCATACTCCCGCAGCGGATTGGACAGCAACATGCGACCATTGGCATCAACCTCAACCTCGGTGGCATGACCGATCAGCAAGCGCTGGATTCGACGGGTTGTCGGATTAAAGCTGGGTAAGGCTTCGATTTTTTCCTCGATCAGTTCCCATTCAGGGAGCGGGTATATCAGCAGGCAGGGTTGGTCGGTATCGATCGTGACGATCAGTTGACTCTGACAGATCTCAAGCAGCCGCTCACGGTAGCGCGCGGGAAGAACAATTCTTCCCTTCGCATCCAAAGATAAATTGGAAACCCCTCGAAATTTGTGCACGCTTAACCCGTTATGTGACACTTTGTGCCACTATTGCCCACTTAGTGACACAATATGGCTGATTTTTGCCACAAGTCAAGTAAATTAAGGGCTGTAATACGGGTTTTTTCTCAATGGCGTCAGTAACTTAGCTTGTTGAGTTAAAGTACGCAAGTCAATACGCCAGCCAAAACCGATACTTATACCTAATAGTTAAAGTGATACATTAAGTTGGGTCAGATTATGTGCGATTTTGCACAATTTCACGGATTAAAAACAAGGGGGCGCAATGCCCTGCGCCCCCCCGTTAAATTGATAGTCAGCCTATAAGCCGGGTTCTGTCGAGGATAATCATTCATCTGGACTGGAGGTCACCCCCCAGCCTCAAGCGACCAACCCGAAAACGACACGGGCCGCGTCATTGTTTTCCTATTTGGTCTTGCTCCGGGTGGGGTTTACCCTGCCACTTCTGTTACCAGAAGTGCGGTGCGCTCTTACCGCACCATTTCACCCTTACCAGGCCTAAGCCGGCGGTATACTTTCTGTTGCACTGGCCGTGGGCTTGCGCCCCCCAGACGTTATCTGGCACCCTGCCCTGCGGAGCCCGGACTTTCCTCCAGTTCACATTTGGAACCAGCGATTATCCAGCTGACTAGAGCGTAATAATAATCAAAAACAGGAGGGACAGTATACTTATTTCGCTGTGAAATAACGCAATGAGTGTATCTTCGCGAACCCATCAACCAGCCGACTCATCCCGGTGCAAGATCAGCTGCTTCAGCAGTGTAAATTTTTCCTCCGTCATCAGGAAGGGTCTGATCGCATCCAGTAACTCCTGGCGTTCACTGGATTGAAACCAGCGATGCCAGGCAGCCTCATCGGTCCAGCGCGTAATCACCACATAGTGGTTGGGTCGACGAATATCGACCGACGACTCGCCCGACACATAACCTGGCGCATTTGCCATCACGCCGAGCAGGTCTGCAATGGCAGATTCGTAGTATTGCTCGATACCTTCCGCGATTTCGCGCTCGATGATTACCCTGATCATTGATTATCACCTCGTTTTCGACCTCCTTACGGCCGCTTACCTGTGTTAAATCAGATCTGCAGGATATACAATCGCAATCAGAAAACAATATCTTACCGGAGGAAACCTGATGGCCTGGCAACAACAGATTCTTCGCGTCAACCTGAGCAAGGGTAGCTGCGATATCGAACCGCTTAACATGGAATGGGCCGAAGCATTTCTTGGCTCTCGCGGACTTGGCAGCAAATACCTGTACGAGGAAATGGACCCGGCCGCGGATGCCTTGTCGGCAGAAAACAAGATTATCTTTGCCACCGGTCCACTGACCGGCACCATGGCTTCAACCGGTGGCCGCTATACCGTCATTACCAAAGGGCCGCTAACCGGGGCCATCGCCTGTTCCAATTCCGGCGGCAAGTTCGGTGGTGAATTAAAAATGGCGGGTTACGATTTGCTCATTATCGAGGGCGAATCGGAAAAACCGGTTTACCTGCATATCGAAGATGAAAAAGTTGAAATCTGCGACGCAAGCGAAATCTGGGGCAAAACCGTCTGGGAAACCGAGGACATACTGGCGCAGAAATACCAGGATCCGTTGATGCGCTTTGCCGGGATCGGTCAGGCGGGAGAAACACTGTGCCGCTATGCCTGCGTGGTCAACGACAAGCATCGCGCTGCCGGCCGCTCCGGTGTTGGCGCGGTAATGGGTTCGAAGAAAATCAAGACGATTGCGGTACGCGGCACCAGGGGTGTACGCAACAAGGACCCCAAGGCTTTCTATCGGATTGTCAATGAAGTTAACGCGCGTATGACTGACCGCGACGAAATGGCGCGCGACGGCACGCTGGCGATGATGGACGTCACCAACGGTTTCGGTAGTTTACCGACCCGAAACAACCGCAGCGTACGCTTCGAAGGTGCCAACAAGCTCAATCCCGAAGCAATGCACACGCCGAATGAAAACGGTCATACCAATATCGTTACCAACGGCGCTTGCTTCGGTTGCACTATCGGTTGTGGGCGCATTTGTAAAATTGATCCTACCCATTTTTCGGTCAAGGACAGACCCGAGTACCACGGCGCCTCGGGCGGTCTCGAGTATGAAACCGCATACGCGCTGGGTGCGGCCTGCGGTATTGACGATATTGACGCGGCGACCTTCGCCGGCTTCATCTGCAACGAGTATGGCATGGATCCCATTTCACTCGGCGGTTCGATTGCCGCCGCGATGGAGCTGTTTGATATTGGCGCCATCGATGAGAAAACCACCGGCGGCATTAAGCTTGAGTTCGGTTCAGCCGAGGCACTGTGCCAGATAGCAGAGCTGGTCGGCAAGGGTGAAGGCTTTGGCGCTGATATTGCATTGGGTTCAAAACGCCTGTGCGAAAAATATGGACAACCAGATCTGTCGATGACGGTCAAGGGGCAGGAATTTGCGGCTTACGACGGACGTGCGATGCAGGGCATGGGTCTCGCCTACGCAACCAGTAACCGGGGCGCCTGTCATCTGCGCGCCGATCCCTACGGGCATGATTTCGAAACTACCGAAATCGAAGGTAAGGCCGAGATCGTGCGCGATTCCCAGCGAGATGTCGCTTTTCTCGATTCAAGCGGACTGTGCCTGTTTCCCGGCGGTTGTGGCTGGGGACTGGAAGACTATCGCACGCTGGTCGATGCCGCCTGCGAGAGCGACTGGAGCAGTGATGAACGCATGCGTGAAACCGGTGAACGGATCTGGGTGCTGGAAAAACTGTTCAACCTCAAGGCCGGATTGGGCAAGAAAGACGACACCCTGCCAAGGCGCATCCTGGAAGAACCGGCCGATGTCGGCACCGCCAAGGGCCTGGTCTGTCGGCTGGACGAAATGCTGCCCGAGTACTACGAGTTATGCGGCTGGGATAGCGAGGGCGTTCCTACCAAAGAAACACTGCAACGTCTCGGCCTGAATTGAATTCGGCGAGTAGTACCTGGATCATAGATGGATATCTCGGTAACCCTGTTTGGCGGGCTGCGGCACTTCCTACCCGCCGGCAGTTCCTTCAACAAGTGCGATATCCATACCGAAGATGGCGCCAGCCTCGAGACCCTGTTGCAGCAAATTCCGATACCCGAGAACAAGCCTTACATTGTCATACTAAACGATGAAAAAATATCGCGTGAGAATTATGCAAAAATCATAATTCAGGAAAAAGACGAAATAGTATTGCTACCCCCGATCAAGGGCGGATAACCCGCATCAGGCAGCGCATTCCTCGGTAGTATTGATATTGCCATCGGCGTCGAGTGTTTCAAGCCTGACGTCAAATCCCCACAAACGTCGCAAATGCTTCAACACCTCGGCACTGTTTTCCGCCAACGGCACGTTATTGTGCGGGACATGCCGCAGGGTAAGCATGCGATCACCCCGGGTATCAACATTGAAAACCTGGATATTAGGCTCATTCATACTCAGGTTGTACTGATCAGACAGTGCCTGGCGTATATGCTGGTACCCGGCATCGTTGTGAATCGAGATCACTTCGAGCTCGCTGCGTTCCTCGTCATCAAGTATCGAGAACAGCTTGAATTCACGGATCAGTCGTGGTGACAGGAATTGCGAGATAAAGCTTTCATCCTTGAAATTACGCATGGCGAAATCAAGCGTTTCCTGCCAGTTAGACCCGGCGATGTCGGCAAACCACTTTTTGTCCTCCTCGTCCGGATCGACACAGATTCGCTTGATATCGGTCATCATTGCGTAACCCAGCGCATAGGGGTTGATGCCGCTGAAATAGGGGCTATCGAATTCCGGCTGGGCGACAACGTTGGTATGACTTTGCAGGAATTCGAGTATAAATCCCTCGGTAACCTTGCCCCGGTCGTATAGCGCGTTCATTAAATGATAATGCCAGAAGCAGGCCCAGCCCTCGTTCATGACCTGGGTTTGCCGCTGCGGATAAAAATACTGGCCGATCTTGCGCACGATACGCACCACCTCGCGCTGCCAGGGCTCGAGCAGCGGGGCATTCTTTTCGATGAAATAAAGGATATTTTCCTGCGGTTCCGCCGGGAAATTCGGATGGGTGACATCCTCTTCCGCGGCCTCTTTTTGCGGTACGGTTTTTAGCCACAGGTCGTTGACCTGTGACTGCAGGTAGGCCTCACGTTCTTTCAGCCGCTCCTTTTCTTCACGCATCGATATCGGATAGGGACGCTTGTAACGGTCCACGCCATGATTTTGCAGCGCGTGGCAGGAATCGAGCAGATTTTCCACCTCTTCTATTCCGTAACGCTCTTCGCATTCGTTGATATAGCGCTTTGCAAAAACCAGGTAGTCAATAATTGCCTCGGCATCGGTCCATGCCCGGAACAGGTAGTTACCCTTGAAAAACGAATTATGTCCGAAACAGGCGTGTGCAATCACCAGTGCCTGCATCATCATGGTATTTTCTTCCATTAAATAGGCAATGCAGGGATTCGAATTAATCACGATCTCGTAAGCCAGCCCCATGTGGCCGCGCCGATACTGTTGTTCGTTGCGAATAAAATGCTTACCAAACGACCAGTGGCTGTAACCGATAGGCATGCCGATGCTGGCGTAGGCATCAAGCATCTGCTCGGCGGTAATCAACTCGATCTGGTTGGGGTAGGTATCGAGTTTGAATTCTTCAGCGATTGCGGCTATCTCGGCGTGATATTCCTCGATTAATTCGAAGGTCCACTCGGCGCCTGTCGAAATCGGTTCGCTCATTGCGTATGTTTCCTGAAAAACTCGCGGAATACCGGGTAGATATCTTCGTATTCACGAATATGCTGCATGGCAAAATTATCGTGGCTTTCCAACAGGTGGGTATAGTGGTCCCACAATCCCTGGTGGTCGCGCCGGGTTATTTCAACATAAGCGTAATAGCGTAACTGGGGTAACAGTTGTTTCGCCAGGATCTGTTCGCAAACCGGAGAATCATCATTCCAGTTATCGCCGTCAGACGCCTGGGCAGCATAAATATTCCAGTCGGTCGGCGGGTAACGCTGCGTGATAATATCACGGGTCAGTTCTAACGCGCTCGATACGATCGTGCCCCCGGTTTCGCGTGAATAGAAAAATTCTTCTTCGTCGACTTCCTTGGCCTGGGTGTGATGACGTATATACACCACGTCGACGTCGCGATAGCTGCGCGTCAGGAACAGGTAAAGCAGGATGTAGAAGCGCTTGGCGATATCCTTGGTTTCCTGGTCCATGGACCCCGACACGTCCATCAGGCAGAACATGACCGCCTGCGCAGTCGGTTCCGGACGCTGCACGAAATTATTGAAACGCAGGTCAAAGGTATCGATAAAGGGAATCTTTTGGATACGGCTGCGTAACGCCTCGATTTCCTCCTGCAGCGCAAGGCGTTTAATCTCGTCACCACCGACTTCCTGTTCCAGGGCCTGAAGTTCGTCTTCGAGTTCGTGCAGCTGTCGCCTGGGTTCGGCGCCCATGGCGACGCGCCTCGACAACGCCGAGCGCAGCGAACGCACAATATTGATGTTCGTCGGCACACCGTCGTTGGTGAAACCAGCGCGCACGGTCTTGCTCTTGGTCATCTTACGCAACTGGTTCTTTTTCAGGTTGGGCAACTCGAGATCGTCAAACAGCATGTCGAGATACTCATCCTTCGAGATTTCAAAAACAAACTCGTCCTCGCCTTCACCGCTATCACTCGCACGTCGACCCTTTCCCTGTCCCTGGTTGAGCGGGCGCTTGATCTTATCACCCGGTGCAAATTCCTTGTTGCCCGGGTAAACGCCCTCACGCACGCCACCCTTGTCATTGCGAAAAGTGGGTTCCGAGATATCACGGGTGGGGATCGACACGCTTTCGCCACTGTCGATGTTGGTGATCGAACGCTCGGAAATCTGCTCCGAGATCGCTTTTTTAATCTGCGTTTTGTACCGCCTTAAAAATCGCTGCCGATTTACCGTGCTCTTGTTCTTAGCATTCGGCCTTCTGTCGATGAGTTGCGCCATTTCGGTCTGCTCAGGACTGTCTCCTCCTATTTAAGAGGACTTCCGTACCCGCAGGTACCATTCGCACAACAGGCGTACCTGTTTCTCGGTATAGCCCTTCTCGACCATGCGCGAAACAAAATTAGCATGCTTCTTTTCGTCTTCCTCGGAAGCTTTTGCACTGAATGAAATGACCGGTAACAGTTCTTCGGTATTGGAGAACATTTTCTTTTCGATGACGGTACGCAGTTTTTCGTAACTCACCCATTCCGGGTTATTACCGTCGTTCTGGGCGCGGGCACGTAATACGAAATTGACCACCTCGTTGCGGAAATCCTTGGGATTGGAAATGCCCGCGGGCTTTTCAATTTTCTCCAGCTCCTCGTTGAGGGATGCCCGTCCAAAATTTTCGCCCGTTTCCGGATCCCGGTATTCCTGGTCCTGGATCCAGAAATCAGCATAGGTGACGTAGCGGTCGAAAATATTCTGTCCATACTCCGAGTAGGATTCGAGATAAGAGGTCTGGATTTCCTTGCCGATAAACTCGACGTAGTTGGGTACCAGAAAGGCCTTTATGTGCTCAAGATAGCGGTCATGCAGATCCTGTGGGAACTGCTCACGCTCGATCTGTTGTTCGAGCACGTAAAGCAGATGAACCGGGTTCGCGGCTACCTCGGTCTGGTCGAAATTAAAGACCCGCGACAGGATCTTGAATGCAAAACGCGTGGAAAGACCCCTCATACCCTCGTCGACACCGGCATAGTCACGGTATTCCTGGTAAGACTTCGCCTTTGGATCGGTATCCTTGAGACTTTCACCGTCATAGACGCGCATCTTCGAGTAAATACTCGAATTTTCGGGCACGACCAGGCGCGACAAAACACTGAATTGCGCGAGCATTTCGAGGGTACTCGGCGCGCACGGGGATTCTGCCAGCGAACTGTTGTGCAACAGCTTGTCGTAAATATGAATTTCTTCGGACACGCGCAGGCAATAAGGCACTTTGACGATATAAACCCGGTCGAGAAAGGCTTCGTTATTCTTGTTGTTCCGAAACGCCTGCCACTCGGATTCATTAGAGTGCGCCAGGATGGTACCTTCAAACGGCAACGCGGAAAGTCCCTCGGTGCCGTTGTAGTTACCTTCCTGGGTTGCGGTCAGCAATGGATGCAGTACCTTGATCGGGGCCTTGAACATTTCGACAAATTCCATCAAACCCTGATTGGCGCGACACAGCGCCCCCGAGTAACTGTAGGCATCGGCGTCATTTTGCGCGTAATGCTCGAGCATGCGGATATCGACTTTGCCGACCAGCGCCGAAATATCCTGGTTGTTCTCGTCACCTGGCTCGGTCTTGGCGATGGAGATCTGGTTCAGGATGGAAGGCTGAACCCTGACCACTTTGAACTGGGTAATATCACCGCCGAATTCATTGAGGCGCTTGACCGCCCAGGGTGACATGATTTTATTGAGGTAGCGTTTCGAGATTCCGAAATCCTGTTCCAGGATTTCGGAATCTTCATTGACATCAAACAATCCCAGCGGAGATTCGAATACGGGAGAATCCTTGATCGCGTAGATCGGCAGTTTCTCCATCAGAATCTTGAGGCGATCAGCAAGCGATGACTTGCCGCCGCCCACCGGGCCCAGCAGGTAAAGAATCTGTTTCTTTTCCTCCAGTCCCTGCGCGGCGTGCTTGAAGTAGGAAACGATTTGCTCGATTGCCTCCTCCATACCGTAGAATTCTGAAAATGCCGGGTAGCGTGCGATCAGTTTGTTGGAAAAGATGCGGCTTAGCCGCGTATCCTGCGAAGTATCCACCAGCTCGGGTTCACCGATTGCGGCAAGCATGCGTTCCGCTGCAGTTGCGTAAACCAGGGGGTCTTTTTTACACAGTTCGAGGTATTCCTGCAGCGTGTATTCTTCCTGCAGGTGTTGATCAAATCGTTGCCGATAACTTTCGAAAATACTCATTTGGGCTACCTGTTCCAAGTTCGGATCAGGACCGGCACCCCGCACATCGCTTTTATTGACCAGGCGCCGCCTGATGAAATTACACTGGATCGTCATTTGGCTATGCTTTACTAAGCATAGTAAAGTTTTAGACGAAGACCTGTGAATTTCGTTCGCAAAATTAATTTATTTAGACATAAACTAATTCACTAACGGGTCATCGCCAAAGTTGCGACATCAGCGCGATAATTGAAGCCAACTTTTTATCGATATGCAAGAACTTGACCAAGTTGGCGCACAAAATATGGCTAATAGTCTAACAAAAGGCCTGCTACCACTAATCAATCATCTATATGCTATGAAAATCAACTGCTTAGAGAATGGTAACTACCCTTTCGCTTTATTTTAGCCCGAGAAATCCTGCAACTTAAGCGCCTGTGGATAAAGTTCATTCTTTTTCTTTCCCGTCAATCGAGTGGCAATTTTTACCGCAATTTTAACAGAAACTTCCTCGAGCAGAACCTTTAACAATTCAATATCGTCCGTGTTCAGCTGGCGAGTTGCAGCATCGTCCGAATTATCGATCAGCACGACGAATTCGCCCTTGTTTAAAGCGCTGTCATCGTTTAGCCGTGCCAGCAGCTCGCCGGCCTTGCCGTGCATGAATTGTTCGTGAACCTTGGTGATTTCCTTGGCTATGACACACGGTTTTTCCGGAAATAGCTGGTCCAGTTGCCGCAACAGGCCCCTGATACGATGGCTCGACTCAAACAGGACCAGGGTGACGCGTAAATCTCGTAATGCCTCCAGTTGAACACCCCGTTGTTTGGTACGCGAGGATAAAAAGCCGCAAAAATAAAAGTTTTCAGTCGGCAGGCCGGCAGCGCTCAGGGCCGCTATCGCACTGTTGGCGCCCGGAATGGGTGAAACCCGGATACCCGCCTGCCGCGCTGCACGCACCAGTCGATACCCCGGATCCGAAATAAGGGGCGTTCCCGCATCCGATATCAATGCAACATCGCTCCCGGCCAGCAGCTTTTTAAGCAGCTCCCCGCTGCGCGATTTTTCATTGTGCTCGTGGCATGAAATCATGCGGGTCTTAATTCCGTGATGGTTCAGCAGGTGCCTGCTGTGGCGGGTATCCTCGGCAGCAATCACATCCACCGCGTTAAGCGTTGCGATCGCGCGCGAACTAATATCATCCAGATTTCCGATCGGGGTTGCGACAATATAGAGTACGCCGGTCATGCAAAAGAGTGTACACTATCCGCCTGTTACGAAAATCGCCTGACCTCCGTTTCTACTCGATTCACTAATGAGACCATCTCGTTCAATCCTGCTTCTACTGGCGTTAAGCCTGTGGCTCGCTGCCTGTCAAACAGGGCTGCGAACGGCCACGGATGGCACCGACCCAAGCTCACTTTACTTCGAATCGGCCGACTCGATTTTAACGCCAACCGAAGAAGACCTGATTCGGGCCTTCCAGTACGAGGTTGATAAACAATGGCTCGAGGCCGCGGTGCTGTATGACAAACTGGCGCAGTCCAGCATTCAGCCGGAACGCTCGACTTACCTGCTCAAGGTTGCGCTCATGTATTTCGAGGGGGGGTTTTACGATGAAATTGATCCTTATTTCGAAGGTCTGCGCGATCAGGACATCTTGCCACAGGACCTGAACTACCAGGCGACGATCCAGGCGGGCGGGTATCTCGGAGAAGGTAAGGTTTACCAGAGTTTACTGGCGCTGCCAGAGATCGAGGATCTTAGTGACTTCCGCTACAAGGCGCTCGCACTCCGGATTCGCTCGCGCGGAGTACTCGCGATCGGAAAACCACTGGAAAGTGCCATATTGCGAATGCAAATCGACAATTATTTGAACAGCTCGCAGGAAATAGAAGAAAATCATGATTTCGTCTGGGATGCACTAAAACGTATCTCCGAACCAGCAATGATTCGCACGCTCGCCGAGCCCCAAACCGACGAGCTGCGCGGATGGCTGGAACTGAATCTGATCGCACGTCGCTCGAATATGCTCCCGGAAAAGATGGAACCCTGGATCGATCAGTGGTACCAACTCTACGGTGATCACCCCGCAGCACCGAGATACGCGATTAACCTGCTTGAAGAAAGCAGACGGATTTACATTAATCCCACGCGTATTGCGCTACTGCTGCCTTTTTCCGGGCGCCTGGAAAAAGTTGCAGAAGCAATCCAGAATGGTTTTCTCTATGCTTATTACCAGAATCCCGAACAGGTCGCCGACATCGAGATTATCGATGCCAGCAACAATCCAGCAGAGTTCAACCTGCAGTATGAGCAGGCCATCCAGAATGGCGCTGATTTCATCGTCGGGCCTATCAACAAGGATTTGATAGACCTGCTGCAAAAACGCGAGAATCTCGAGGTCCCAACCCTGACCTTGAATTACGGCAATGATCAGGACGAGACCAGGCTCAATCTCTACCAGTTCGGGCTGCGCCCCGAAGACGAAGCAGTACAAATTGCAGACTACGCGCTTGCGCAAGGCAAACACCATGCGGCAGTACTGGTGCCCGATACGGAATGGGGTTATCGACTCCAGCGAGCATTCAGCAAACGCTTCGAATCACTGGGCGGACATGTTGTTGGCAGTACTATATATCCGGCGAAACAGAACGATTATTCGGCGTCGATTAAAAGCCTGCTCAACCTGACCACTAGCAGCCAGCGCAAGAGCATTTTGCAACAGGTGATCAAGGAACAGGTTAAATTCGATGAGCGCCGTCGACAGGATGTCGACATGATTTTCATCGCTGCCAACACGAGACAGGCCCGACTGATCAAGCCGCAGCTCAAATTTCATCGTGCGCAGGATTTACCGGTTTACTCGACCTCGCATATTTCTTCGAGTAGCGGCAACCCGGATGATGATCGTGATCTTGACGAGATCTTTTTCGTCGACATTCCGTGGATGCTCGATAACCAGGATAATTCGGACTACAAGCAAATCAGCCGCCTGTGGCCCGATGAAAGCCAACGCTTCAGCCGCCTGTTTGCGCTCGGTATCGACGCCTATCGCATGATTCCGTCGCTGCGTCGACTGATGATCAACCCCGAGGAATCACTGCCGCATAACACTGGCACCCTCTCGGTCGATAACAAGGGTTGGGTGAAGCGGTCACTGATGATGGCAACCTATGAAAAAGGCCGCGCCAAGCTGCTCGAACCTCCCGATACCCTGGAGCTCTCTCCCGAACTACCTCTCCCTGATTGAATGAACTCCAACCTTCGCAAGGGATTGCAATACGAAGATCTGGCCAGGGATTACCTGATCGAACAGGGTCTTGGGTTACTACAATCCAATTACCGCTGTCGCTTTGGCGAAATAGATTTGATCATGCATGATGGTGACGTCATTTGTTTCGTCGAGGTGAAGTTTCGCAGATCACTTGCGTTTGGCGGCGCTGCTGTGGCATTACCCCAGGGCAAGCAACGCAAAATTATCAAATCCGCCCGGCTCTACATCGCGACAAACACGCGTTTAGGTAATCGGGCGCTGCGCTTTGACGCGTTCCTGATTCAGCGCCAGCCCAATGGCGCTAACGAATTTAACTGGATCAGAAACGCCTTCTATGCCGAATAACCAGATGATTCGGTTACCAACGCGAGATACCGGAACTCGCGGTTACCGATCGAAGCTAGAGGGGGTTCCTCGGTTGCCTTTGATCGTCGATGACGTCTTACGGCGTTATTTGATGACTTTGAGGGTTGGGCCTTTGGATTTAGCGCGGTCCGACGTTTCGGCGTCGCCGGACTGGGCAGCGTCGTCGTCGGATTCTTCGGCCGGGAACATCATGCCCTCACCATTTTCACGTGCATAGATTGCCAGCAGAGATGAGATCGGGCAGTAGATATTTTCGGCAACCCCGTTGAAACGCGCCGAAAAAGAGACATGTTCATTTGTCATTTCGAGATCCTGTATCGCGGCCGGAGCGAGATTCAACACGACCTTGCCATCATTGGAGATTCCAGGTGGTATTAACACCTGGTCATTACTGGTACTCACCAGGATGTACGGGGTGGTGTCGTTGTCCAGGATCCATTCGTACAGAGCCCGTACCAGGTAAGGTTTGCTCGAGGTCACCGGGCACCTTCACGCTTCGAACATTTTAGATCTACCCACATGAATACCCGGTATCCTAGGCAACCATATCCCGTTCCTGCTCGGACAGACTGGCCTGGAACGACGGTCGAGAGAAAACGCGTTTCATGTAGTTTGTTATCTGCCTGCTAGTCTTTGGCAACTCGATTCCGTAATGGGGCAATCGCCAGAGTATCGGGGCAATACTGCAGTCCAGCAGGCTAAACTCCGTAGACAGAAAATATGGCATTGCACCAAACACATCGTTCGAATTAATCAGGCTTTCGGTTAGCGCTTTTTTTGCCTGGGTTTTTCTCCTTTCGGTGCCACGTTCGATATCTCCCAACAAGCTGAACCAGTCACTTTCGATACGAAACAGGGCCAGTCGGCTCTTGGCTCGAGATACCGGGTCAACCGGCATCAGCGGAGGATGCGGAAAACGTTCGTCCAGATATTCGATCAATACCCGCGCGTTATACAAAACAAGGTCTCGATCGACCATGGTTGGGACTGTTGCGTACGGATTCAAGTCGAGCAGATCTTCCGGTAGATGGTTGGTATCTACATCATGGATTTCAACCGTAATGTCTTTTTCCGCGAGCACTATGCGTGCCCGGTGACACTCGGGATCGGTCGGAGAAGAAAAGCAACTCATCACCGAACGGCGATTTGCCACTACTGACATAATAATAATTTCCTGGTCAATGAACGTCCTTCCAGTATTCTCTCTTGAGGAAATAAGCCAGAATCAGGAAGACGAATAGAAAAATGAGGACACCGGTACCAACGTTCTTGCGTGTCTGCTTATAGGGCTCCGCGAGATAGTCAAGAAATGCCACCAGGTCGTAAATGGTCTGGTCATACTCGGATTCCGTCATCAAACCTGGTTTGATAATTTCGAAATCGACAATGACCTCGCTCTCGTTACCGTGGGAGTCTATCACGGTTTTGTATTTTGGTTGCTGAAGTCCCTGTAATTCAGCCAGTACGTGGGGCATACCTACATTCTTGAAGACACCGTTGTTGACCCCCAGCCCGACACGGGTGTCATCGATATAAAAACCCCGCAGGTAATTGTAAAGCCAGTTGACGCCGCGCGAACGAGCGACCAGCGAAAGATCGGGCGGCACGGTTCCAAATGCCTGTTCCGCGTAATCGGGCGTCATGGTCGTCTTCATCAATTCACCGACCTTGGTTTTGTTACCATTGAGATCCGTGGTAAAAATCAGGTTTTCACGCACCAGATTGTCCGGAATCCCCAGATCTGCGCCGACGCGGTTGAATCGCGAGTAAGACGCCGAATGACAACTGAGACAATAGTTGACAAAGGTACGAGCACCGCGCTGCATCGCGGCCTTGTCACTCCAGTCAATCTCAATCTTATCGTGCGGAAAGGTATGACCGTTAACGGCAGCATGAACCATCGCCGGGAATAGCAGAACCGCAATAACGATTAACATCTTGTTCATTATCGCACCCTCTCCGGAACCGGCTTGGTGACCTCATACTTGCTGATCCACCACAAGCCCAGGAAGAATCCGAAATAACCGAGGCTGAATATCCGCGCAAACATGGTCCGGGTCTCGGTTGCGGGTAGCGCCCCCAGGTATCCCAGCCCGATGAAGCTGATCACGAGCATCACCAGCAACATCTTGAAAGTTGTAGAGCGATAACGCACCGACCTGACCTTGCCCCGGTCAATCCAGGGTAATACAAACAGCACTGCAATTGACGCAAACATCGCGATAACACCGGTGAGCTTGTCTGGGATTGCACGCAAAATCGCGTAAAACGGCGTGAAGTACCAGACCGGCGCGATGTGCTCGGGTGTTTTAAACTGGTTGGCCGGCACAAAATTGGCGTGTTCCAGGAAATAGCCGCCCATTTCGGGCATGAAAAACACCACGATGCTGAATAAAATCAAAAATACCACGACGCCGACAAGATCCTTGACCGAGTAATAGGGGTGAAAAGGGATGCCGTCGAGCGGAATGCCGTTTGCATCCTTGTTCTTCTTGATTTCGATGCCATCCGGGTTGTTCGAGCCGACTTCATGCAGCGCGATGATATGCATAACCACCAGCAACAGCAGTACGATAGGGACTGCCACCACGTGCAACGCGAAGAAACGATTCAGGGTCGCATCTGAAACCACGAAATCGCCGCGAATCCACAAGGTCAATTCATCCCCCACCACCGGAATCGCACCAAACAGCGAAATGATGACCTGTGCACCCCAGTAAGACATTTGACCCCAGGGCAACAGGTAGCCCATGAAAGCCTCGGCCATCAGGGCGAGGAAGATGAACATGCCGAACAGCCAGATCAGCTCACGCGGTTTTTGGTAAGAACCATATATCAGCGCACGGAACATGTGCAGGTAAACCACGATAAAAAATGCCGAGGACCCGGTTGAGTGTATGTAGCGAATTAGCCAGCCCCAGTCGACATCACGCATGATATATTCGACCGAGCTGAACGCCATGTCGCCATCCGGCTTATAATGCATGGTCAGGAAAATTCCGGTCACTATCTGAATAACCAGCACCAGTAGCGCCAGCGAGCCGAAAAAGTACCAGAAGTTGAAGTTTTTAGGAGCGTAATACTTTGACAGATGCTCTTCGAACATCTTCGTCAAGGGGAAACGCGCATCGATCCAGCCGAGGAACCCGCCGCTGTTTTTATTTTCACTCATTATGCTACCCCATCCTCGCCGATAAGAATCACGTCGTCGCTGACGAAGTAATGTGGTGGAACGGGCAGGTTTGTTGGTGCCGGTACGCCCTGGTAAACCCGTCCGGCAAAATCAAACTTTGATCCATGGCAGGGACAGAAGAAACCACCCTCGAAATCCGAAGTGATTTCGGGCACGTAGGTCGGCGAACAACCCAGATGCGTGCAAATACCCTCGATAATCAAAAATTCAGGTTTACGAGAGCGATGCTCATTTTTAGCGTATTCCGGTTGTATACTTTCATCGGATTCGACATCGCGCAGCTGGTCTGCAACATTCGCCAACGTCGCCAATGCTTTCTCGTCCCGGCGCACTACCCACACCGGCTTGCCGCGCCATTTAACGATAATCTGCTGACCGGGTTCGAGTTTGCCGATATTTGCCTCCACCGGCGCGCCAGCAGTTTTGGCCCGTGCACTCGGGCTCCAGCTCGACAGAAAGGGTACCGCCACGGCCACGGTACCGACGGCGCCAACGACAACCGTCGCCGCAGTCAGAAAGCGCCTGCGATTATTATCTAAACCATCTGAAGACATTCGAATTCTTCCTCGATTGAGTATTGAAGTTCCGGCACAATCGACCCTCGGCCCGGGCACAAAAAACGGTCGTTAGGATAGCTTACTTTCACTTTTGCGTCGAGAGCGTTTAAGGCCTAAATGGATCCGTTGGTGCAGATTTCAATCACTTTCCCGGCAAGGCTTCAGACTGGGTTCGGAATATCGATAAATTGCTGTTCGATACCGAACCGTTCGGCAATGACTTTCGCCAGTGCCTGCACTCCGTAGCGCTCGGTCGCATGATGTCCTGCCGCAACATAGTGAATGCCCATTTCCCGGGCCAGGTGAAAGGTTGGTTCCGATACTTCGCCGCTGACAAAAGCATCGACACCACGTTCGGCCGCGGCTTCGATAAAGCCCTGCGCTGCACCGGTACACCAGGCAATCCGCTTTATCGCGTGATCGCCGGCACTGATTGCAAGCGCGCGGGTATCGATACCCGTTTCAATTTGCTGCGCGAATTGATCCAGGGTCTGTTGGATGCGTAAACTACCTTCGAATACCAGGCCCTGCTCGCCAAAACTGCCCGTTACCTCCCAGTCCAGGACCCGGGCAAGTTGCACGTTGTTGCCAACCTCGGGATGGACATCCAGCGGCAGGTGAAATGCCAGCATGTTGATGCCGTTTTTTATCAGGCTGCTGATACGTCTGCCCTTGTAGCCGCTGATAGCCTGCGATTCTCCCTTCCAGAAATAACCGTGGTGCACAATCAGGGTGTCGGCATCCTGCTTAATCGCGGCATCAATCAGGGCCTGGCTCGCGGTCACGCCACAAACTATTTTATTGACTTCGACCGTTGCCTCGACCTGCAATCCGTTTGGGCAATAGTCGTCAAATTCACTGACGCCCAGGTACTCATCGCAGAACTCACAGAGTCGTTTTAGTTGCATGGCGCCGGATCCTGTATTCAAGATCGCTATGATACTATCGCAGGATGAAACTAATCAAAGCCGTCGGCTTCTTATTTCAATTCGGATTAATCGGACTGGCACTTGCGACCATCTACCTGATTACCGTAAGTGACAAGGATAAAGACGAAATCCTGGCATTCCTGTCATCGTCACAGGAGCAGGTACAGCCACTACCAGGTAACGGTAAAGGGGTGTTTTCCTACGCGGATGCAGTCGCATCTTCGAGCGCTTCGGTAGTCACGATTTATACAATGAAAACGGTTACCGAAAAACCGCATCCATTGCTCGAGGATCCGATATTCAGCCAGTTCTTTAGCGATCAACTAAAACGGCGCCAACGCAGCCGCAGTGAAACCAACCTGGGTTCTGGCGTCATCATTGGTGCCGACGGCTACATTCTCACTAATCAGCACGTTATTGACGGTGCCGATGAAATCCTGATTTCCCTGGCCGACGGACGCGGCAGCCAGGCCGTTCTGATCGGCGAGGACCGGGAGACCGACATCGCCATTTTACAGATCCCGATCACCGACCTGGCCGGGATCAAGATCGCAGACGAACGAGCCATCCGCGTCGGCGATGTCGTGCTGGCGATTGGAAATCCGCTCAACGTCGGTCAGACTGTGACCATGGGTATCGTCAGCGCGACCGGGCGTAATCGCATCGGGCTCAATACCTTCGAGAACTTTATCCAGACCGATGCTGCAATTAATCCCGGCAATTCGGGGGGTGCGCTGATCAACGCGCGCGGCGAGCTGATCGGCATCAATACGGCAATTTTCAGTCAGTCCGTCGGTGCACAGGGTATCGGCTTCGCAATACCCATATCGCTGGCGCTCGACATCATGCGACAAATCATCAAGTTCGGAAAAGTGACGCGCGGCTGGCTCGGGGTTGAAGGCACCGAAGTAACCACCAGTGCGGCGATGGCCACCGGCGACCCGGACATCAAGGGCGCATTAATCGTCGGCGTATTTATCAATAGCCCCGCCGACATGGCCGGCATCAGGGCCGGCGATATAGTAGTTGAAGTCGAGGGCAAACCGGTGCTCGGGATCCGCGATTTGCTTAACCAGATAACGCCGTACCAACCCGGCGAGCAGATAAAAGTCACAATCTATCGTGGCCCGGAAAAATTAAACCTCGACATGAAGGTCATCCAACGCCCGCAACTGTAATCCGGACTATTCGAATTCAACTTTGTCGGCGACACCATCGGCGGGAATATCGTCTTCGATTTCTACTTCAGGATCGACTGCCGCAGCGAGCGCAGTAAAAAATTCTGCCGCGTTCGCGTAGCCTTCGAATTCCGTGCCGGTTATCGGGGTTGTATCCACTGGAAAAATGATACCCAGGACCGTGATCGAAGCTGATGTGCCTATCGGGATCCAACCGTCAACCGCACCCTGGAGCTTATAATCATCATCATCGATTCTTTTGATCGTACTCGCGACGACTTCATCATTGACCATCTCTTTACCTTCGAGCTTGACGAAATCAACAAGGGGAGTAAGGCCACTAAGCTCTAAATCCTCAAGTGGCATAGCTCCCTTCTCGTCTTCGAAGATAGTCTGGGTGTCGACAAGGACCGTTACCGTTCCGAGCCCACCAAAGTAGCTAACCTCAAAACTGTTATTTGCCAGATTAACAGAACTCACAAAAGCCTCGAGTTTAGCCTCGCCTTCCCGGACTTCGACTTCCTCGGCGATTAAAACACCGGCGACGATGTCGCCCTCGACTTCAACTTCCAGACCATCGCCAAGCATCGCACCGGTGGGCTCGATTTGCGCACCGCTGAAGTCGATCATCTGACCATCGATTTCAAAGGTTTGGGGACCTCCCATAAAGTTACTAATGATTCCCTGCAGGCTTACATCGTCAACATCATCGCCGAAGCCCTCTTCCTCTTCCTCAATTTCCTCGGCGTGTACAAATACGGATGGATTATCGAAGTAAATTCCCTCGACTTCGACAAAAAGACCATCTACCAGACTGCCGGTAACTTCGATTTGGGTGTTCATGTCGAAAGTAATCTGCACGCCATCGAGCATGAAATTCTGGTTCATCGCCGAGAACTGACTGACGGTGCCGCGCAATTCGACCTCGCTTGCTCCTGGATTCAGATCATCGGTCTTCTCGACATAAGTTGCTGTGATTTCGGTCGGTGAAACGCGAAATCCGCTGACTTCAATTACATCATTGACAGCAATCGTAGCAAAGCCGTAATTGGGATCGGGAGTAACGGACCTGTCTTTAAACAATGTACTTGTATCATCGAGGGTAATGGTCTGGCCGAATACTGTGATGGTTTTTAAATTCGCGTCCATCGGATCAGGCGTGACACTCGTGACAGGCCCTTCGACTTCGTCGTCGTAAAAGACTTCGAGCGCATTACCGGTGAACAGACCGTTATTGGTCTCGGCCTTGACAATTACCACCATACCAATAGACAGATCATTTTCGCTTGCGGATGAATTGCCATCGACGATGAACTGGCTCTGATTAGTATTGAAAATGTTGCCGTTGACATAAACACTGCCGAAATCGGTTATCTTACCGACTGCAATGCCGGTGCCGCCGATGCCGGCGCTTGTGTCCGAGCCGCCACTGCTGCCACCGCAGCCGTTCAGCATAAGGCTGCCCGCTAACAGGCAAATTAGTGTGGCCGCTTTAACGGGATTCCATTGGCTATTAATCATTTTTCAACGTCCCGATCTTCATCTTTCGACTCGTGGTAAAACACGCTGACACTGACTTCGGCGCTCGAGTCATCTTCAGTTTCATGCTGAGACAGGTATAAATCGATTTCCTCGAGGAAGGCCTGTCCTTTGCGTCTTAAAAATTGCTTGATTTCCGGTATCGATTCTGGCGCCACCTTTGGATTCGAAGCCTTGCGCTGAAAACGCAGCGCCTCTTCCGGGGCGGTTAGATTGAAATCGATGGTGTCCACCAGCTGGCTCGCATCGGTGCCGAGAATCGCCAGTTTTTCGACCGGATCATCCGACGGCAGGTAGGCATGGCTGAGCAAGCGCACCTTGTTATCGTCGGTAAACTTGATATTGGCCGAATTGAGTAAAACCTTTTGCATCGCCGCTACCGGCATATCGCCACTATAGAGCTTGACCAGTTCGCTAAACGAATTCTCGCCTTCGTGCTCCAGGTCGCGCGGATTACCATCCTTGCGTAAAAAGCGAGGATCGTTAATCCAGCCTCCCAGCACTCGCACCACCCGATTGTATTGCTTGTCGTCACCCGGGGATTGCCCCAGATCAAGTTCAGATAGTTTCTTGACTTCCTTGCGATTTAATCCGGTCAGGATCGCCACGTTTGACACGGTCTGTTTCTTGCCGCTGGGCGTAAAATCACGATAGGCAACGTCAACAAAGGCCTTGCGTGCAATCTGGTCGAACTCTCCGTAAGCCATGCCGTTGCGTAACAGTGTGCGTACCAGAGCCATCAGAATTTTTCTCAGTGTATTGCGCAGTATTTCTTGCATATCTTCAAATCGACGAAACCCGTGTGCTGCAATTTCAACACACGGGCTTCGAGTTAACTAGTCATCCAGTTCCGCTTTATCGAAGATGCCGTTACTATCGGTATCCTTGATCTTGACGAACCTTCCCGGACTAAGCGAGTTATAAAATGTGTCGGCCGGTATATTCTGGTCGAAGTCATTTTCGTAAACTGCCGCGCTGAGGTCGAACACTACCCCGAGCAACATCACGGTTTCGGCGCTATCATCCCACCCCTCTACCGGGGCAACAATACGTATTTCATCGGGTGTTTTACGTTCGATTTCGACGGCATTAATGATCCCGCTGCCATCATCGAATGCTTCCATCTCGACGAAATCACCCGGCGACAGCTGCGATAATACAATATCAGTATCATTTATATCGTCTTCCAGTTCGGTCTGGTGATTGACCCGGGCAACAATGTCAGTCAAGTTAAATTTAAAACTTACTGAATCCGAACCTACCGCCGATAAGGTCGCATAAATCTTAATCTTCTTGCCTTTCTGTTCGACTTCATCTGCCTGCAGGATACCATTCACAATATGACCCTCGGCTTCCACGATCAAACCGTCCGCTAAAACCAGCGTAGAGGGATACAGCTCGGCACCAGTGGCATCAACTAACTGGCCCTGAATCATGAAGGTATCGTTCAGGGGGTTATAGTCAGATATGGCGCCTTCTACTTCGGCCTCATCCGTATCATCATCGAGGCCTTCGTGTTCAGCTTCAATCTCTTCGGCGATCAAGGTAGTTCCCAGTCCATCCAACCGACCTTCCACCTCGACAAAAAGGCCTTCCGCGAGCGCGCTGATATCATCGAGTTGGGTAGTGCCATCGTAACTCACGGGGAATCCGTTGATGGTAAAGCTATTGGAAGTCAGGCTGCCGTTATCGATATATCCTTTGATTTCGATTTCTGATGCGTCATCCTGTTTTTCGATATGCGTTGCGAGCAAACCCGAATCGCTGATGAATCCGCTGACTTCGAGTACATCACCGACCTGAATATTGTCAAAGGTCAGGCCATGGTCGTTGTCGATTGTTGTATCACGATTGGCTATTACAGTTTGTCCAAGAATGGTCATTGTTGCCAAGGCTGCATCGACAGGATTAGGTGTATCGTAGGAAATACTGGACACAGGCCCCTTCAATTCATTGTCATAAACAATATGTGTTGCGTGACCATTAAAGCTATCATTCCTAGTGCCTTTTACCGTCACGATCATACCGACTCTCAGGTCGGACTCTACACCGCTGTCATCATCAATAGAAAATCGCGCACTACCCGTATGGAAACGGATGCCGTTAACGTAAACGCTTCCGAATCCGGTTATCAAACCACGGCTAACAACCGTACTGTCGGCATCCCCGTCACCACTCGAGGATGACCCACCGCAACCGCCAACTAGCAGAACTGTTGCTACGAGCGCTGAAACACCGGTAAAGTATTTTGTTGGTAAAATTTTCATTTTAAAACCTCTTGGGATTATATTCCCATTTGTTATAAAAATCTTTAAAAAACCCAGACATTGTGACTGAGTACTTATATAATTTGGGATTATATTCCCAAATTAGTATAAAAAGCAAGAAATTTTTACTGCCGCCGGAGTTAGGCGCTCGATTTCAGAATTCAATTAAACAATTTGAAAACGAAATTGCTTTTATCGTGGATGAACCGGGCGGTATCGCGATGTCCGGCATTAGTCGCTATTTGAAATGCATTCAAGTCCTCATTGTTACGCAGCTGTGGATCGGCTCCGGCATGCAATAGCACCTCAATGACTTGATCCTGGGCAGTAGCCGCGGCCATCATCAACGCGGTTTCTCCGACATTATCCCGCGCATTGAGGTCGATATCCCGAACACCCATTTCGATACCGCGATTCAGTAAAAACTCGACGATTTCGGGACTCTGCGATAGCACGGCCAGCATTACCAGCGTATTGCCCTCTTGCGTGCGCGTGGTCGGGTCAGCGCCGTGCTCGATCAACAGCCGCACTAGTTTGAAATGACCGTGTATCACCGCCTGCGCAAGTGCACTGTGTCCGTTGATGTCCTTGCGATTAACGTCTATTTCACCCGATGCAATCAGTAACGCCGTGGTCTTTTCAAGCCCCTGGTCAGCGCTGTGCCATAGCGCCGACCGTTTCTTTTCGTCGACAGAGTCGAGATGCTTATCGCGTTTAATCAACACGCTGCTCAGGTTCTCCATTTTCTTCTGAATCGCAAGTAACAGCACTCGATGAATACCCGGGTAATTGGATTTATTTTGCAACAGCGCCTGTGCGATTTTTGCCTGGTTATTCCGGATAGCGGCTTCAAGTGGCGTAACCTCGAATTTTGTCGCGATCGATGGATCGGCCTTATAACCTAGCAGCAGTCTTACGCATTTCAGACAGGCGGATTCGACCGACAGGTACAGGGCGGTTTCCTTTCTGCGGTTCAGCCCGTTTTTACTCACACCGTTTCTGATGAGCTGTTTCAAGGTTACGGAATCACCCTTGCGGGCTGCGACGTGCAAGGCACTATTGCCGTCAGGATCGGCTGCGTTCAGGTCAGGTTTTCGCGCAATTAATTGATTAGAAATTGAATCGTCACCAAGCTCGATCGCAATATTGAGCAAGGGCCAGCCGGCATAACGCGCCCCATATTTGTCGACCGACGATTTAAATGTTTCGAGGCTATTCGGCGCTTTTTTCCTGGTAACGACCTTTGGCTTAATACCAAACTGCGCGAATAAGGCCTTGCTGGCTGGATTATCATCGGCAAAGGCAAAATCAACTGCCGAGCGATTCTTCTTGTTGGTAAGTTCGTAATCTGCGCCTCGCTCCAATAACAGTTCAGCTATCTCGGCATGCCTGTTTTTCAGCGCCAGCATTAGCGCCGTATCGCCCCGGTAGTCGGTTTGATCGATACCCACGTTACTATCGAGCAAGGCTTTAACGATGCCTTTGTATCCTCGACTGGAAGCGACGTGCAACGGACTATCTCCATATATATTGGCCTGCCCGAGATGCTGCGTTTTGGGGATTAATGTGCCGGCTAATCGCGGCCATCCAGCGAGTAATGCTGCCATTACCGTCGAGTTACCCTGTCGGTCAGTCAAATTCAAATCCACATCATTCGAAATGAGGGAATTTATCAGGGCTTCATCGTTATGTTGAATTGCGTTAAAGAGGTCTTTCCGGTTAATTCGCCGCGGCGTTACCTGCGGGGCTTGCTGAAACTGCTCGAGCTTGATTGAAGCGCGCTGGTTACCCTGGGCTGCAGATTTTTTATACCATCTCCGCGCTTCATTTCGTGAGGCAGCTGAGTCGTTGGACTTCTCGATGATTAACGCTATTGCATACTGGGCGTCCGCATGACCGCCCTGTGCCGACTCATGGTACAGGTCGGTTGCTTTATCCAGATCTTTGCTCACACCTTTACCGGCTCGATACAGTCCCGCCAGTCGGTATTGCGCTTCGGGATCACCTTTTTCTGCCATGATCTGTAGGCGACTAACCGCCTGCGAATAATCACGCAATCGAATCAGTTTTTCGATTTCTTCTAGTGATTGATCCAGTTTGCCAAGGGCGGGAGCCGAAGTTAGCACGAGGGTCAGGATCAGCAGGACTATTTTCATTCGAGTGACCTTAATTATCTCAAGCTGTGCCGTATTTTGTCTCAACAGATATACCGATATCCTTGAGAAAGCCGGTGGGTAAGATACCGCCGGCATTGATAATAATTGCATCGTTTTCAAGCTGAATAGCCTGTCCCTTGTGCTCGAGAACCACCTCGTGGGGGGAAATATTGATCAGGTTCGATGATAAGTAGAGCTTGACTTTCGACGCAGCGGCATAGTTATCGACGCGCTCCCGGTTTTTTGCCTTGGCTCGAGAGAAAGCATCGCTGCGATATGAAATTGAAACATCGGCTCCACCGGCATCAACAATCGATAACGCGGCCTCGAGTGCACTGTCGCCACCACCGACGACCAATACTTTTTTTCCCAGGTACTGCTCGGGATCGATCAGCGAGTAAACAACCTTGGGATGATCTTCACCCGGAACTCCCAGTTTACGGGGTGTGCCGCGCCTGCCGATTGCGAGCAATACCTTATCCGCGGTGTACTGGCCACGGCTGGTTTTCAGCTCAAAACCAGCGTCCCGGGTCGTGATATTGGAAACCAGTTCCTGGTAATTTATTCTGATCCCGGTATTTTTCTTTACACCCTGCCAGAATTCCAGCAGCTCTTCCTTGGTAGTCTCCTTGAAGTGCATTTTGCCCGCGATCGGTAAGTCGACCGGGTGCGTCATGACAATCTTCCCGCGAGGATACTTGTATACCGTACCGCCCAGTGATTCCTGATCCAGCGTCAGGTAATTCAAACCGAGTTCCTTAGCCTTCAGGGTTGCGGCGAATCCCGCGGGGCCTGCACCGACAATAACGACCTGATGTGCATTACTGCTTGAGCTGGGTAAATCTTTTGCAAGTGACAGCATCGCAGTTTTGCCCTGCTCGATACCATTTCGAATCAAGCCCATACCTCCCAGCTCTCCGGCGATATAGATTCCCGGTATGTTGGTTTCAAAATGATCGTCAACCTGCGGGATATCAACACCCCGTTTTTCGCTACCGAACACCAAATTGATCGCACCCACCGGGCAGACCGTCTTGCAGGCGCCGTGCCCGATACAGTTGGCCGGCTCCAGCAGTTCGGCTTTGCCATGGAAAATTCCGAGCACATCATGTCCGAGCTGTTGCGGGCACGCAAAAACACATGATTTGCAACCGATGCATTTGTTGCGATCGATGAGCGGGTGCAATGAAGCCGGCTCGGAAAGTCCCGATTCAATAGCCTGCAGGCGAGTCTGGCTGTTGATTCGCTCGCGTCGACGGTACCAGGCCAAGTAGGTCAACAGGATTAACAGTGGGGGCAACAGGGATAACCAGTATTGCAGCGTTGTCATGCGATTTAATTGCGTTTCCGATTAAAACTCGTTAAATTTACCTTAAATAGGGAATTTTTTCCCATAAATATTTCGTATTTTCTGCTATATTTTATTTCCCGTTAAGGGGCTCGACAGGCGCCGGGAAAGTTCGAATCGAATGGATTGCAGTGACCCCAGGGAACAACTCAAGCATAGTTGAGACAGGATAGATTTTTGTCGAACAAGTTCACTTCCTATTTGCTCAGCATGACCTCGATCATCTGGTATTCAGCGATCGCCTTGCTGATCGCTGCGGGCTGGGCTGCCCGCGACCAGAATTACCTGGTTGCAGAATCTGGGATCGGATACTGGTTCGGAATCATCGGGGGGTCGATGATGTTGCTCATTTTTGCCTACCCCCTGCGAAAACGTTTCAAAAGCTGGGCATCAATAGGTTCCGTCAAGTTCTGGTTCAGGATTCATATGATATTGGGCCTGGTCGGTCCGGTAATTATTCTTTTTCACTCTGGCTTCAAGCTCGGTTCATTTAACAGCAGCGTGGCATTGTTCTGCATGCTGATCGTTGCCACTAGCGGTTTGCTGGGTCGTTATTGGTATCAGCGCATTCACCACGGCTTGTATGGCCGTAAAATCCGCTTCGAAGAGTTCTACTCGGGTGATGATTTATCGGGTTTGTTGAAAGGTAGGTCAACCGCCATTGACGCTCATATTGCGCACGAATTTAATGAGCTCGAAACCAGTTTAACCCATCAGCATACGGGTATAAATCGATCACTGGGATTCTACCGCAGTATGAAATCGCGTATCGGCCGCTTGCGTCGCGAAGTTGCTCGTTGTGCACTGGAACCCGCCGAGAAAAAACAGGTTTATCGCAGATTGAAGGATCTGCACTTGATCTGCGTACTTGGAATTAACGAAATCCTGTTCTCTTACTGGCACGTTTTCCATATCCCACTTTTAGTCATGCTGGTCCTGTCCGGAACAATCCATGTTCTCGTTGTGCATCTCTATTGATGAGAACCATTTACCTATTGGCCCTACTGCTGGGTGTCATCAGCACATGGAATGCGCAGGCAGCCGAGATTGAACAATTTTTCATGCCGGGCAAGTTGATATCGGGGCACGAGGAACTCGAATCAGAATGCACCAATTGCCACGTCAGATTGCGCGATACAACCCAAAAGAAGCTATGCCTTGATTGTCACGACCACAAGCCGATTGCCGAGGATATCCTTAAAAAAAAGGGATTTCATGGCAAGGACAAGAACGCAAGAGACCTGGACTGTAAAGCCTGCCACAGCGATCACAAGGGTCGCGATGCCAGGGTAGTCTGGCTGGACAAGGACAAGTTCGATCATCAATTCACTGATTTTAAGCTGGACGGCAAGCACAAGCTGGTGGAATGTAATGCCTGTCATCAGCAAGACGAGAAATACCGTGACGCCAAGCGAACCTGTTATGAATGCCACTCGGAAGATGATATTCACAAGGGCGAACTGGGCAAAAAATGTAAAGATTGTCACGTGACCAGTGGATGGTCCAGATCCGAGTTTGACCATGACAACACGGACTTCAAATTAGAATTCTCACATCGGCGTGTGGCTTGCAACGCTTGCCACATCAATGAGCAATACAAGGACACACCCAAGCGTTGTGTCGATTGCCATGCGATAAGAGACGTTCACAGCAACCGCTTCGGTCAAAACTGCGCAACCTGCCACCAGGAAAGAACCTGGGATAAATCGATTTTTGACCACAACCGGGACACCAGCTACCAACTCGAGGGAAGGCATCGCAGGCAGGCCTGTAACGACTGTCATGCCATCGACTACGAGGTTTCCAAAAAATTTAACAAAAAACCACGTGACTGTTACAGCTGCCATCGTACTGACGATGTTCATAACGAGTTAAATGGTAAAAAGTGCCAGGACTGTCATACCGTCACCGGATGGCAGGATGCAGAATTTGACCATAATGCAAACACCGATTTTGCGCTCAACGGCGCGCATCAAAACCTGGTTTGCGAGGCATGTCACCTGGTCGGTGCCAGGACCAAGGAAATTGATACCGACTGTTACAGCTGTCACAAGCAGAACGATGTTCACAAAGATGATCAGGGCAACGAGTGCGATCAATGCCACAATGAAAAGTCCTGGCAACAAGACGTTCGATTCGATCATGATCTAAGCAGTTTCCCCCTCATAGGACAACATGCCGCACTCGGCTGCGAGGCCTGCCATACGTCCTCCGTGTTTGCTGAGGCCGACGACGCTTGTGTTGACTGTCATCGCCCCGACGACGTGCACGAGCAAAGCCTGGGAGAGGATTGTGCCGATTGCCACAATCCCAATGCCTGGTTGATCTGGCACTTCGACCACGATGACACCGACTTCAAACTCAGGCATGCGCACACCGAAGTGCATTGCCATACCTGTCACAACAGACCTCTAGACCGGTTTACCAGGGATAATTGGCGCTGTATTGATTGTCATCGGCGTGACGATGTTCATAACGGAAACTTCGGTGGTGCATGCGACCGCTGCCACAGTGAGCAAGGCTTCAGCACAATCAATATTCAATCTTTTAGAAACCTCGGGAAGCAAGAACCAGAAAAGGTAAGAGAATGAATATGGCCATTCAAGTATCTTCATGGGTTCCCGCTCAACTTTCTATTAAGTTCGGTGCGGCTTTAATCATTTTCTTTGTGTTAGCTGGTTGCTATGCAAGCAATACGGCTGCGCTTGACCTCGGGTCGGATTTTAATCATGACGAGACCAGTTTTCCGCTGGATTTCAAACATGCCCTGATTAGCTGTGAGTCCTGCCACGTAGACGGGATTTTCGTCGGCACCCCGAGGCAATGTGCCAGTTGCCATTCCGACTCGGGGCGAATAAAGGCCAGCGCTCCGTCCAGCCAGCATATACGGGTCACCGGTGATTGCGACTATTGTCACACGCCCACTTTATGGACCAACATTATCAGGGTCGATCACGCCGCGGTCCGCGGTAGCTGTGCGAGCTGCCACAATGGGGTTACCGCCGAGGGCAAGAATCCGGGACATGTACCGAGCAGTAATATCTGCGATGCCTGCCACATTACACTGAGCTGGAAATTTTATCATATCGACACCACCAGCAATTGTGTCAGTTGTCATAACGGCGGATTTGCTGAAGGTAAAAATCCCGGCCACATCCCGTCTACGGCGAGTTGCGAGGATTGTCACAATACCCGGGACTGGATACCGGTAATCCGGGTTGACCACGGTTCGGTAATCGGAACCTGCTTCAGTTGTCACAATGGCGTCATCGCCGAGGGCAAGGATCCGATGCATATTCCTTCGGGAAATGACTGCGAGGCTTGTCACAGTGTCCTGGGCTGGACTCCAGCAACGCCACCCTAGTCGAGCCTGTCTCATGTATCGGGATCGAAAATTAAAAATAAAGGACGCAGTAAAAGGATGAAAAAAGCCTTCGTCGCTATCATTCTGGCAATCCCCTGGTTCGCTTGTGTATCCGATGTTTCGGCAGCCAGTTACGAAATTATTGCGATTGAAAACCTGTTCTTAAGCCCACCCCAGCCAATGCAGGTGCAACCTCATGCAATCATCATAGCATCGAGCAGACAGCCCTTTGACGGCCTGCCACAAAATACCCGGAATACCCTGCAGAACTACTTTGTCTATCAGGCCAAGGTTAAGGTCAATGGGGAATTTTTTCACCGACTGGTACTGGGAAATTTTAGAACTGCCGACATTGCCCGGGCGGCTCTAAAAAAACTGAAGCCGTATTTTTCGAGTGCCAGGATTTATCTACGAACGAAGACCGAGCAACAAAAGTTAACCGCCTTTTTAAAACAGGTGGGTAGCGAGCAGAAAACTGAATCCGAACAAAATAGTCCCGAAACGAATGATGTTTTACTGTCAAAGGCCAGGCAGGCATTTTTGGATGAAAACTATGCGCGGGTCATTGCGATCACCGACGCAATCGTATCAAGCGGAGATTTGGAACAGGCACGTGCCGCCCTTGAGCTTGCCGGCACCACCCGCGAACGCCAGCGTAAATTCGCGGAGGCCGTGGTGCTATATGAAACCTTGCTCGATACCAGTCCGCCGCCAGAAATCTCGGCAAGAGTCCAGAATCGCCTGGAAGGTATTCGCACCATGGGTGACAATCCCAAACAACGATTGGCGAATCCGGACAAGAATCCTGACCAGGGCAACTGGATATTTCGCGGCGCAGTGCAACAATATTATCGGGATGATGTCATTGACCGGCCCGGAGAAAGTTCCGAGGAAGTCAACCAGGCACTGGTTACCGATGTCAACCTGCAGATTCAACGCAGAACGGATGCAGACACATGGTCGATTCAGATCGATTCGAGTCTGGTCAATGACTTTATCGAAGATGAAAACGACAGCCGGATTTCGCAGGCTAACCTGAGCTACACGCGGGACAGTTTCAGTATTATCGGTGGGCGCCAGTATCGCACCGTAACCGGCGTCTACGGACGTTTTGACGGGTTCACCTTCAGGGATTTGTCGCGCACGGCCTATCAACCCAGTTACTTCGCGGGAAACCTGGTCCGGTCCCCATATGACGGTCTCGAATCCGATAATCCCCTGCTGGGAGCCAACCTGGATATTAGCCCGTACGATTGGGTCGATATCAATCTGTACCTGGTAAATCAGGAGGTCTCGGATCTAACAGACCGACAGGCGATCGGCAGCGAATTCCAGCTCCGGAATGACGTCGGATTTATTTACGGCATTGTCGACTACGACGTTTTCTATGAAGAACTGAACAATGTCACCTTTATCTCGAACTACCGCTACGATCCGCGGTGGACTTTCAACCTGACGCTTGGTCGCCTTAATTCACCACTATTGTCCACGCTGAATGCACTGCAGGGACAGGGCGCAGACTCGATCGACGAGCTTGACGAAACGTTTTCCCGGGATGAAATTTACCAGCTGGCCGAAGACCGGAGCAGCAAAAGCAATACCCTGTATTTCGGCGCCAGCTATTTTATTGATAATAACCGACAGTTAAACATGGACCTCTCTGTTGTTGAACTCGATGCGGCAAAATCCTCCGGCGGCGTGGATGCCATTCCCTCATCGAGGGATGTTGAGCTATCGTTTGACTACTCTGTCAGCGGCTTTTTCACTGCCAGGGATTTTACGTCCTTCGGGCTGCGCTTGTCTGATCTGGACTCGAGTGACATCGAATCGGTTCGCCTGCGAAGCCGATTCCCGGGTGACGGGGGTTTAATCTATGATCCGAGAATTCGACTGGATCACCGTCGCAGCAAGCGTACCAGGATCGATCAATATATTCTGATGCCTTCGATCAAAATCAGATACCGGGCAGCAAAAAGCCTCGATTTTGAAGCCGATTTGGGCATCGAGTATTCGGACCTGGACTTACCCGATTTCGACCAGCAGATCGCATATTCGCTGTATCTTGGGTATTCGTATTTCTTCTGATATAAACAGGCTAGCCTGCGGTTAATTTACTATGCCTGATTCCGCGAGGAGCTAGCAGGATACGTCGATTCCAGCAGGATGCCATCATCGGTAGAAACCACCTGATTTCAGACCAAACGTACAGTTTCCGTTACCAACGGTATACAGCGAGCAGTGTTTTTTTAACTAAAATGAGACTGTTCTGGGTCTGCTGAACACTTACTTTTGCGTAATATTCCCATATCATTTCACTTAATTTGGGATATAGTTCCCAATAAATATGAATTGGTTCCCCTGGATTCTACTAGCAAAGCGATGGATTCCATTATCAGAAGCAACACCGGTAACTGTTTACAAGATTAAGATGCACACCGCGCCGACACATAGGAGGTACATAAGGCCTAGCATCAATTTGCTCGCATTGATGCTGGTTTTGCTTGCCGCTGGATGCGGTGGAGGCGGGGACGAAAGAGCCTCCCTGCAGAGTACCGCGGTAGACAAGACTGTCGACATAGTGGCCAGGACGGGGCCTATCCTTGCCGTGCGAGTCGGTGAGACTGCCTACCCAAGCGACAACAATTCATTTACCACATCGTCTCAACCACTAAGCTTTCGCTGGTCTTTTGCTTCGAGGCCCGACGGCAGTAACGCCGTGTTGCAAAACGCTACTTCAGCCAATCCCAGTTTTGTTGCCGATACCAGAGGTTCATTCCGGGTGCAGCTGGCGGTTAGTGCTGGAGCCCTTACCAGTGAGCGTGCCATTCAGCTGATCGTGGCGACAATTCCACCGGAAAGACCCACGGGTCCATTTAATCATCAAGGCCTGTCTTCGAACTGCGTCAATTGTCATGACGATGGCGTCAATGGTATTCCGCCCAAATCAGGCAATCATGTCGCTGCCACCAATAACTGCGAAACCTGTCATACACCCACGGGATTTGATATCACCCCATTCGTTGATCATCAGGAAGTATTTGGAAACTGTAGCGGATGTCATAACGGTATACTGGCCGTCGGCAAGTCCGAATTTCATGCGCCGACGAACGCCGAATGCGACGACTGTCACAATACCACGAGTTTTCTGGCGCTAGCAGCGGACGGTAGCTTCGATCATACGGGTATTTCCAGATCATGCTCGGGTTGCCACAACGGCACCGTGTCCCGGGGTAAGACGCCCACGCCTCCCCACCCTGATACCAGCTCCGAATGTGGATACTGCCATACGACCACCAGTTTCCTGGACGCCTACCCCGATCACACCGGCTCTGACGTGGTCGGTCCGGGTATAACCTGCGATTCCTGTCATGGCGTTTCGGCGACGGGGCAACCGATTGGCCATCCGGTAACTGTTGTCGATTGCGATACCTGCCACGGCATCGTGAGCTTCAGTATGGGCGGTATTTTCAACCACAGCGTGGTCGATGCCACGTTACAGTCCTGCGAATCGTGCCATAACGAAACCAATGGTATTAACGCCCCCGCCAAGTCGTCCGCGGTGCCCACCCACCCTGTAACCAGTGCCGACTGCGCTAATTGTCATAACACCGACAGTTTCACGCCCGCATTCGGGGTCGATCATACTGATCCTGTCGTTCTGGCGGCTCGCTGTGATTCCTGCCATGTTGCAGATGGGTCCGGATCGGCAAGCGGTATGCACGCCAACCACATGCCAACCATCGAGGATTGCAGGGTCTGTCATACCCCGGGTACCTTTACAACCGGCACCTATGACCATGCCGGTGTGGTTAACAATTGTGCGACATGCCACGACAATGTGATCACTGTGGGTATGCTCCTGAATCACTTTCCCACCCCGCTCGGCCCGAGCCAGGATTGCGTCGATTGCCACACCACCACGGATTTTGCGGGCGCAACCTTTGACCATGTCGGCATTAATCCCAACGACTGCACGTCGTGCCACAACGGTGACTTCAGCACAACGGGTAATACGCTTTATGGAAAACCGGCTTCCCATCTGCCGACAAACCAGGATTGTAGTTTTTGCCACACTACCACGGCTCCATTCAAGCCGGCACAGGGCTTCGTTCACTCGGGCATCACCGGCAATTGCGAATCCTGCCACAGCGGCAATCCCGACTTTGTTGCGGCCGGGGCCATCGGTAAAAAGCTGAATCATATCCCGGCACTTGGAGCATGCGTCGTGTGCCACAGTGCTAATACGACTAATCAAGGAGATTTCTCGCCGTCGGCAACATTTCGTACTGCGGTTCACGATTCTATAACCCGCGGCTGCGAAGGCTGCCATACCAGCCAATTCTTGCCTTTGCCGAGCAATCCTGTCGCCAATCTAGTCAAGGATGCAAACCATTTACCGACGGCCCAGGATTGTGACGTTTGTCATAACATCAACGGCTTCACGCCAACCACGATGCTGGCTCACCAGGGCATTACCGGTAATTGCGCTTCCTGCCACGATGGCAGCCCCGGTTTTGTCGCACTTGGAGCCCGGGGAAAGACACCGACTCCTCCGCATCCGGCAACTTCTGCCGATTGCGCGTTGTGTCATAACACGACTAATTTTGCCGACGCGTTTGTCGACCACAGCGATCCCGCCGTGCTGGCAGTGCGCTGTGATTCCTGCCACAACGGTACCGATGCGACCGGCAAGGACGCCAAGGTCAACCACGTCGTAACAACCGAGGATTGCAGAGTCTGTCACGTGCCCGGCGGCACATTTGCGCCGGCGGTGTTCAATCATACCGGTATCGTCGACAACTGTGCGTCTTGCCACGATGGCGTCATTGCGACCGGCACCGATGCCAAGGTTAACCCACCCCACATTCCGATCACCCAGGATTGTTCGGTGTGCCATACCCCCACATCATTTGCCCAGGCCACATTTGACCACCAGGGCATCCTGAATAACTGCGGTTCATGTCATGACGGCATTACCGCCACAGGCAAAGACAACGACCATGTGCCGACCAACGGTGATTGCGTCGATTGCCACCAGACCACGGGCTTTTTGCCGGCGACATTTGATCATGCGGGTATCGTGGATAACTGCGCATCCTGTCACGATGCCGGTTTCGCTACGCCGAAAAAAGTCGGCCATGTTGCAACCAATCAGGACTGCGGTGTCTGTCACTCCCCCAGTAGCTTTATTCCGGCAACGTTCGATCATACCGGGATCATTAATAATTGCGTTTCATGTCACGACGGTACTACGGCGACTGGTATGATGGATGCCGTGCCCGCGCATATTCCGACCAGTCTCGACTGCTACTTCTGTCACACCACGGCAACCTTCGTAGGCGGCACCTGGACACACGATGCCAGTAGTATCGGTAACTGCGACACCTGTCATAGTCCGGGCGGCGGTGCGACCTTCAAGCCAGCGGATCATTTATCGACAACCGTACAGTGCGACGTTTGCCATACCACCAACGGCTGGGCGCCGACCAGTTTCAGTCACGACCCGCAAGGGAACTATCCGGGCGACCACAGAAGGAACCTGGGCTGTACTGTATGCCACGGTAGCCCCATAAGCAGTACGATTCCGTATCCCTGGCCCCAGTACGCGCCCTTTTGCGCAGCCTGTCACGCGAATGATTTCGAAAGTGAAGGAGCTCACAACGGTGGAAAGGGCGGCACCGTCGAGCAAAACAAGAATTGCGGTGGCAGTGGCTGTCATCGAGTCAGCGACAGCGAGTTTTAGTGCATTTGCCTGCCACCAAACGCAAATGGCGCAGAGGTTTCCTCATTCCTCAATGCTGCATATAAAATACGAGACGAACGATTAAAATTTTCGCGCCACAGCCTGTTACCAACAATTAGCAAGATTATTCGATTGAACATGATCCTTTTATCAAAGTTTAAGATATCGATATTCGTTGTGCTGACGCTGGTTGGAGTGGGAATCTATTTTGTGATTACCCAATTCTCTGATCCCGTAGAACGAGACCCTATGCGCGAATTCAAGGCCCCCCAAGCTGTTACCCCTGGCACCCAGGATTCAAACGCTGGCCTGGCATCGGTCGAGGTATTGCTGGTCGGCCTGAAGCAACGCTTAGAAAGCCAGCCGGACGATGTCGACGGTTGGGTGTTGCTGTCCAAATCCTACTATCACCTGAATCGATGGCAGGAAGCGGAGGCAGCATTCGAAAAAGCTAAAGCCCTGAGTTATGCAGGCAGTTGGCAGCCCCTTCCTCGAATTGATTCCTTCAGTCGGAATAATTCTTCAATACAGAATTTTGATTCCTCAATCAATTTTCGTGACTACAAGACCAATGCAGACGAGAGTCTGGCAAAAAGTCAGGTTGTGGAAGCAGTCAGCCAGACAGGCCCAGAAGAATCTGCTGGATTGCAACTAAAATTATCACTGAATCCCGCATTGCAAAAAAAACTGTCGCCCGAATCGCTGGTCTTCGTTTTTGCGCGCGCGGCTGAGAGTCCCGGCCCTCCATTGGCAGTTTTACGTAAGAAAGTATCAGAACTCCCTCTCGACATCGCGCTAAACGACAGTCACGCAATGATACCAGGCCGAACAATATCCAGTGTCGACAATGTAATCGTGGGGGCCAGGGTATCAATATCCGGAAATCCCGAGAGACAGTCAGGAGATTACGAACAGCTGTCAAATTCGATTCCTTCAAATTTCAGTAAAACGCTCGAATTGGTGATCAACGATAAAATTTAATTGACGCTGCCGAAAGTTCTGTCTTCACGAACCAGTCGATAGCTAGTATCTGGAGGCTCTTGCGAGATCCCGGCGGTCCGACGCAGCGGTAAGTGCTGACGCACTTTCCGGGATGAAGCCGCCTTTGGGCGGCTTCACTTTATGCGATTTTCCGCGGAGCGGGCGTGGGCTTCCAGACCCTCGCCGCGTGCCAGCCTCGAGGCAACCTTGCCGAGCTCGGACGCGCCCTGCGCGGAACAACCGATCAGGCTCGAGCGCTTCTGGAAATCATAGACCCCGAGCGGCGAAGAAAAACGCGCGGTACGCGAAGTCGGCAACACGTGATTGGGGCCGGCGCAGTAATCGCCCAGTGCTTCAGCGGTATAGCGTCCGAGAAAAATCGCGCCGGCATGGCGAATCGATTTCGCCAATTGCTGTGCATTATCGACCGAGAGTTCCAGGTGTTCGGGCGCAATATGGTTGGCCACGGCCGCGGCATCGTCGAGGTTACAGACCTTGATCAGGGCGCCACGGGTGCTCATCGAGCGGTCGATGATCTGTTTGCGCGGCATTTCATCGATCAGGCGTTCGATACTTGCCGCCACCCGATCGAGAAATTCGCCGTCGGGCGAGAGCAGTATCGCCTGTGCGTCTTCATCGTGCTCGGCTTGCGAAAACAGGTCCATCGCAATCCAGTCCGGGTCGGTTTTGCCATCGCAGATTACCAGTATTTCCGACGGACCGGCGACCATATCGATTCCGACGGTGCCAAACACCATGCGCTTGGCGGTGGCGACGTAGATATTACCGGGGCCCACGATCTTATCCACCGCCGGCAGCGTCTCGGTACCGTAGGCCAGCGCCGCTACAGCCTGCGCTCCACCGATCGTGAAAACCCGGGTGACGCCGGCAACGTGGGCTGCCGCCAATACCAGTTCGTTGACCACGCCCCGCGGTGTCGGCACGACCATGATCAATTCCTGGACCCCGGCCACGACCGCTGGAATAGCATTCATCAATACCGAGGATGGATAAGCCGCTTTACCACCCGGCACGTAAAGTCCGACCCGATCCAGCGGGGTAACCTGTTGACCCAGCAGCGTCCCGTCGGTCTCGGTATATTCCCATGACTCGAGTTTCTGATGCTCCGCGTAAGCGCGAATTCTTGCAGCGGCCTGCTCTAATGCCTCTCGATCCTTGTATTCGATTTCATCATAAGCCTGCCGGAGTCGATTCAGCGGCATTTCCAGTTCGGCCAGGTTTTTTGCCTTGAGCCCGTCGTAGCGCAGGCTAAAATCCAGTACCGCACTATCGCCCTGGTTTTTTACCGATTTCAATATTTCTCTGACGGTTTTGAAAACTGCTTCATCGGACGCGGAATCCCAGGCCAGCAGTTGATCGAGTTCTGCTCTGAAATTGTCGTCAAGACTGTCGAGCCGCTTGATATCCACTCTACTTCACCGCTTTTTCGATTTTGCCCACGAGTTTCTTGACCGCCTGATTCTTCATCTTCAGCGAAGCACGATTCACGATCAGGCGTGAACTGATATCCATAATGTGGTCGAGTGGTGTCAGCCCGTTCGCCTTCAGCGTATTGCCGGTATCCACGAGATCGACGATGATGTCGGCAAGTCCGACCGCGGGCGCCAGTTCCATCGAACCATAAAGCTTGATCAACTCAACCTGACGCCCCTGCTCCAGGAAAAACTGGCGTGTCATTCGCGGGTACTTGGTCGCAACCTTGAGGCGGCCGCGCGGCATCGGTTTGTCGGCAAACCCGGCGGTCATCATCCTACAGGGCGCAATTTTCAGATCGACAAGTTCGTACAGGCCTTCACCACCGTGCTCCGCCAGTACATCTTTGCCAGCCACACCGAGATCGGCCGCACCGTACTGAACGTAGGTCGGCACATCCGCGGAACGGATCAGCACCAGCTTGATATCCGCGTGACTGGTGGCAAACACGAGCTTGCGGCTGCCACTGAGGTCATCGGCAGGCTCAATCCCTGCGCGCGCCAGCAGGGGCAGGGATTCATCGAGAACCCTGCCCTTCGCGAGTGCTATGGTTAACCCGGTAGGCATGGTCGATTAACTGGGAACGCGCTGGATTTTCGCACCCAGGCCAGCGAGTTTTTCTTCGATGTGATCGTAGCCCCGATCGATATGGTAAATACGGTCTACCACGGTCTCCCCGTTTGCAACCAGGCCCGCCAGTATCAGGCTGGCCGAGGCGCGCAGATCGGTTGCCATTACCTGTGCCCCATTGAGTCCCTCGACGCCCCTGATAATTGCGGTATTACCTTCAATGTGGATATTCGCACCCAGCCGCATGAATTCCTGGATATGCATGAATCGATTTTCGAACACGGTCTCGGTGACCGAACCGGTACCCTCGGCGATCGCGTTGAGCGCACAAAATTGCGCCTGCATATCCGTCGGAAATCCGGGATAGGGTGCGGTTCGGATATTTACCGAATGCGGCTTGCGGCCGACCATATCGAGCTCGATCCAGTTGTCACCGCTATCGATTGACGCACCCGCTTCCTCAAGCTTGGCCAGCACCGAATCGAGCAGTCTCGGATCGGTATGCTTGACCAGGACCTTACCCCCGGTAATCGCTGCCGCCACCAGGTAAGTGCCGGTTTCGATACGATCGGGCAATACGGTGTAATCACAGCCGCGCAATTTCTCGACGCCTTGAATCTTGATCATGTCGGTTCCGGCATCCTCGATTTGGCCGCCCATTGCGTTAATAAAATCGGCCAGGTCAACGACTTCCGGTTCGCGCGCTGCGTTTTCGATGACCGTGGTTCCATCGGCGAGACTGGCCGCCATCATCAGATTTTCAGTGCCGGTTACGGTCACCTGGTCCATGACGATACGCGCGCCTTTCAACCGGTCACAACGCGCCTTGATATAACCTTGCTCGACCAGGATGTCTGCACCCATTGCCTCGAGGCCACCGAGATGCATGTCAACCGGTCTCGCACCGATTGCACAACCTCCCGGAAGCGATACCTCAGCACGTCCAAACCGGGCTAACAGGGGGCCCAATACCAGGATCGAGGCGCGCATGGTCTTGACCAGTTCATATGGAGCAAAGGTATTTTCCAGCGTCGCGGGGTCGATCTCGATACTCATTTTCTCACCGATGGTGAGCGAGACCCCCATGCGGCCCAGTAATTCCATCGTCGTCGTGACATCGTGCAAATGCGGCACGTTGCGAACAATAACCGGGCTGTCTGCAAGCAGAGTACCGGCAAGAATCGGTAAAACCGCATTCTTGGAGCCGGAAACCCGTACTTCCCCCGACAGGGGGACTCCGCCTTTAATGATTAACTTGTTCATGTACAGCCACTGGATTCAAGGGCGGCCATTCTATCAGAAGACCGCCGTTAGTATTAGGTATATGCCTCGGCTTGCCATGATGGATTTGAATCTCACTTGGCACTGAATCGCAAGTATTTCCGGCAAGATTGCGAATCGGGATGCGATGATCGCGGACGAGCTCGAAAAAACGCCGCTGACAGATGTTAGCTACTGCTCCTGGTTGCGATCCTGAAGGGTTTTGATCAACCCATCCACACCGTCCTTTTTAATCGCGCGGGCGAAGCTCGAGCGGTAATTGGTAACCAGGCTGACATCGTCAACACTGATATCAAACACCTTCCAGCCTTCATCGCCGAGGCGCAGCGTGTAGTTGATGGGTATCGGAAATCCGCCTGCCTGTTCAATTTCAGTCCTGACGGTGACAATACCGTCGCTCTCGACACCTTCCATCGGCAGGTAGATGAGTTCCTGGTCGGTGTATTCGAGCAAGGCGGAACTGTAGGTGCGCACCAACAGGGAGCGGAACTCATTGACGATCGTTGGCCTTTGCTCGCCGTTAACTTTATCCTTGTATTTCCCGAGCGCGAGATCCGTCATTGCGGAAAAGTCAAAATGCGGTAACACCACGTCATCAACCAGCTGGTAAATCCGCTCCGGATCACTCTGGTAAACATCCGCATTGGCCTTGATTTCTGCCAGCACCTTGTCCGAGGTTTGCTTGATCAGTTGCTCGGGCCCCATCGCGGCGAAGACAGGCCACACCACCAGTAACAGCATGAACGTGAAAATTCTTTTCACTGGAATACCCCACTAACGCTTTTGAGTTTAGACACAAGATTATTGAAATCATTCACCGCTCGCAAATACTCTGCATAAGCGAGCACGTATACCTGTAACGCGTTAATAATATCATCGGCTTCCTCGAGACCCGCCTCGAAATCGGAATACGAGGCTATCATCCAGCGGCGTGCTGCCCTGGAGCTTGCGCGCATCGAACCGATCGCTTCATGCTTGGCCTGCATCGAGTAATACTGCTCGCTGACCTGGAACGGGATCCCCATGCGCGCAAACGACGCTTTATGCACCAGTGCATCGAGGTCCGCCTGCGCCTGCACCACACGGGCGGGCTGTGCGCCCTGCTCCCACTGCCAACGCATGCCAAGTACTGGCGACAGGGCTGCATGATTAAACGGATCATAAATATGAGGGTTATCCAGCGTATCACGTTCCGGCGCGACCGCCACCGAGCCGGCGACTCCGGCAAATACGATTGGCTTCTTATCCGCCCGTGTCGCCTCGACCAGCGCGCGGCGCGCGCTAAGGCCCGCTGCAACCTGCTTGAACTCGACTCGATTTTCACGCGCCAGATCGATCCATTGTTCCAGGCTCTGCTCGGGTAGCGGCAGGGGCTGCAAACGTCGATCAGCAAGCTCAATCACATCTTCTTCACGGCCGGTCAATAACTTCAGTCCCGCCATGGCGATCTGCTCCAGGCCTTTTGCCTCGGCGAGAAAATTATCAACCAGGCCCAGTCCGGCCTGAAGTGCATACTTGTCCGAAAGGCTGGCATTGCCCGAACCTTCTTCGAGCCATCCGTCAACCAGTTCAAGCGCTCCGTCGAGGCGCTTGCGGGTATCCTCGAGCAGCAGACGGCTATCGCGCGCTGTCAGGTAACCGTAATAAGCCTTGACCACCTGCAGGGCAACTTCGTCACGCTGCAGGGTAACGTCCTGCTGCTTGATCAGAATATTGTTTTGCGCGGCCTCCTGGTAGTTCTCAAGGCGACCGAAGGTTGCCAGCGGTTTGACGATACTGAAGGTCAGTCCAGCCCAGAGCGACAGCCCGTCATCGAAGTCGTAGGCATCATCGCGCGGTGCACAATTGCTACTGCAGGAATCATCACCGCCCTCATAAAAGCCGCCGTCCAGGCCCGTCGACAGTGCAAGGAAACTGTCTACCGAGTAGCGAAAACCCTCGGAGCCCTCAGCTTCCTGCAGTAAGCCCCGCGCCTTGCGCACAAAGGCCTGCTTTTCATCGATACGGGGATCGTGGGCAAGCGCCAGCTCGATGGCTTGCTCCAGGTCTAACTTTTCCGCCGCGTGCAGAGCGAAACTGGCATAAATCAAGGCCAGAGGCCCGACTAATTGTATAGCTAATTTTATCATGATCGTGATTCTTCCCTAGCGAAGCTGAATGATAGCTGACTCAAATCGCCAACCGGCAAGGAAACCCAGCAGAGTCTATCCGCTAACAGCCTGCAAGTGAACGCTGAACAGGGTAAATGAGGATGATTCCTATGAAATACTGGCAAATTTGTCACATAAAAGTTAGTGTTCGCACCATTAATCCCGTTGGCTCATTTATATGTCCAGATCTTTAACCGATCGACATAGCTTTAGCTATGAAGAACTCATCGAATGTGGAAAAGGTGGTTTATTCGGTCCCGGTAACGCCCTGCTGCCCTTGCCACCGATGCTGATGTTCGACCGTATCATCAATATCAACGATACCGGCGGCAAGTTTGAAAAAGGTGAAATCATTGCCGAGCTGGACGTCAATCCGGATCTCTGGTTCTTCAAGTGTCATTTTGAGACCGACCCGGTAATGCCGGGCTGCCTGGGGCTTGATGCAATGTGGCAATTGATCGGTTTTTTCCTGGGCTGGAAAGGGGGTCCGGGGCACGGGCGTGCCCTTGGCGCGGGCGAGGTCAAGTATTTCGGGCAGGTGCTGCCGGCCTCGAAACTGGTCACTTACCGGATCGATATGAAACGCGTCATCATGCGTAAGCTGGTCATGGGCATCGGCGACGCGTCGATGGAAGTCGATAACAGGGAAATCTACAGCGCTAGAGATTTACGTGTCGGCCTATTCACCTCTACCGACGAATTCTAACTATTAGACAAATCGTATGTTGAGCTTGCTTAGCCACATTGCAGCCGTCCTCGCTGGATTGGCATTGCTTATCTGGAGCGCAGACAAATTTGTCGAGGGCGCCGCGGCCATGGCGCACTTACTGGGCGTTTCGGTCATGATCATCGGCATCACGATCGTGGGATTCGGCACTTCCGCGCCCGAGATCGTGGTTTCCATTGTCGCGGTCCTGCAAGACACGCCCGATATTGCAATCGGTAACGCGCTCGGCTCCAACATCGCCAATATCGGTTTGATTCTGGGTATCACGGCCATCCTGGCTCCGATTCCGATCGCAACCCGGCTGTTCAAAGCCGAGTACCCATTGCTGGCGCTCGCCACGGTGTTGATGACCTGGAGTCTTTTCGATTTAACGCTCGATATCGTGGATGGTTTCGCCCTGTTCGGCTTGTTGCTGCTGAGCCTACACTATTTGATACGCGAACACCGACGCAATCCGGCAGCGTATGCCAGGGAGGAACATGCGCAGGAGGAAATGATCCATGATATGAAGATGCCCGCGGCAATCGGCTGGTTGTTGCTGGGATTGGTGGTGCTGGTCGGCAGCTCCAAGCTGCTGGTCTGGGGCGCATCCAATATCGCGCAAACCCTGGGTGTCAGTGAATTGATCATCGGCCTGACGATTGTCGCACTGGGCACAAGCCTGCCCGAGCTCGCGGCTTCGATCGCAAGCCTGAAAAAAGGCAAGCCCGATCTGGCAATAGGCAATGTCATCGGTTCCAACCTGTTCAATTCACTTGCGGTAATCGGTTTACCCGCCCTGTTCACAACTTTCAGCATCGATGCTGCCGCGCGTGCGCGTGATTTACCGATCGCTATCGGCTTGACATTGGTACTGTTGCTGATGTCAAGATTTCCGGCCGCGATACCACGCCACCTGACGCGTGTTAAAGGCATTTTTCTGTTCGCGGCTTTTGTCATTTACCAGCTATATTTGTATTATCAAGCCGCCGCGGGATAACTATGACAAAACATGCCTATATCGAGCTTGGCCTCGCCGTATTAAAAACCGAAGCAGATGCAGTTTTAAGCCTGGCCGATCGATTGGGCCAGGGTTTTCATGACGCTTGCGAACTGGTATTGAAATGCAAAGGTCGAATCGTTGTTACCGGCATGGGGAAATCCGGGCATATCGCCAACAAGATAGCGGCGACACTGGCAAGCACCGGAACGCCCGCTTTTTTCATGCACCCCGGTGAAGCCAGCCACGGCGACCTCGGCATGATAACCGCGGATGACCTGGTCATCGCACTATCCAACTCCGGTGAAACCAGTGAAATTACGTTGTTACTGCCCCTGCTGAAACGCCTCGGCATTCCGCTCGTCGCGCTAACCGGAAACCCGACTTCCACCATGGCCAGGAGTGCCAATATCCACCTCGATGTAAGCGTAACCAAGGAGGCATGCCCGCTGGGTCTGGCACCGACCTCAAGCACCACGGCAGCACTTGCGATGGGCGATGCACTCGCCGTGGCGGTGCTCGAAGCACGCGGATTCACTGAACAGGATTTTGCGCTGTCTCACCCCGGTGGTCACCTGGGCAGGCGCCTGCTGCTGCGCGTCAGCGACATCATGCATACCGGTAATGCGATTCCGCTGGTGACTGCCGAAACCACGCTCAAGGACACGTTACTGGAGATGACCGCCAAGGGCCTCGGCATGGCGGGTGTCATCGATGCCGACAGTAACAAGCTGGTGGGTATTTACACCGACGGCGACCTGCGTCGTACCTTTGAGAGCATGCCCGATATTGCTACCAGCAGGGTGCAGGATTTCATGACGGCAGACTGCGTAACGATCGAGGCCGAACGTATTGCCAGCGAGGCATTAAAGATTATGCACGACAAGAAAATCAACGCACTCATGGTCGTCGATGACGGGATGAACGTTCAGGGTGCATTAAACATGCATGATTTATTAAGAGCCGGTGTTGTATAGGAGAAATGCATGACAACTAGAGCAAGCGATGATGCGAGGCAGGTGCGTTTGCTCATCGTCGATATTGATGGAGTGCTCACCGATGGCGGACTGACATTTGATAACCGGGGAGAAGAATACAAAACCTTTAATTCTCTCGATGGACATGGCATTCGCATGTTGCTCGATTGTGGCATTGAAGTCGCGGTCATTACCGGACGCAATTCGGATATCGTCAACCATCGCATGGGGGAGCTCGGTGTCAAACATATCTACCAGGGTCACCGTGACAAGTTAACGGCTTTTGAAAAACTGCTGCAGGCTACTGGCTTCGAACCAGCACAGGTGGCTTACGTCGGGGATGATTTGCCGGATCTGCCGATCATGCAAAAAGTCGGCCTGGCGATTGCGGTAAATAACGCGCACAATTTTGTCAAACAACACTGTGACTGGGTGACCGAGACGCCAGGTGGCAAGGGAGCGGTGCGTGAGGTATGCGACTTCATCCTGGAAGCACAGTCCATGCTTGATGACCGGCAGAATAGCTACCTGTCATGAAATTGCGGATTCTGGTTTTTATCTTTGTGCTCGGCATCGGAGCGATCGCGGCCGGATGGATCTATGAAATTCACCTTCGACCCATCACCGAAAGAGCTGACCTGATTATCCCCGACAATATCGATTACTACCTGACCAATTTGCATTACCGCTCGATGAATACGGATGGTAATGTTGATTACGAATTCGACAGTCCCCGCCTAGAACACTACCTGCGTACCGATGTGAGCACCATCGAAATTCCGTCGTTGAAGATATTTCGCGACCGTGACCAATGGCAGGTTGATGCCAATGTCGGGGAATTCGAGCACCAGGTTAATATTTTGCATCTGAGGGAAAGCGTGGTCATGCAAAGGCAGGGTGATAACCCGCTACGCATCAACACCGAAAGCATTAGTTTCGAACCGGATCGAGACCTGGTCATCAGCGATAGCAGGATTTCAATGCTTAGCGATCAGGCCACGATCGAGGCCGAACAGGCTGTATTCGATCTGGGCGGCAAGGTCTACCGATTCAAAAATACCCGCGCTACTTATTATGACGGCGATAGTTAAAACCATTGTATTACTTTTCCTGTTGTTTCCCGGTCAGCTCCGGGCGCTTGCCTCTGACGGTGACCAACCGATTGAGGTCGAGGCAGACAGCCTCGAAGTCAGGGAGTCGGAGCGCATCAGTATTTACCAGGGTAACGTCAAATTGATCCAGGGAAGTCTCCAGATCAGTTCCGAACGACTGGTGATTCGTTTCAATGCAGATAATGAGTTGCAGGTCATCGAAATGACCGGTGCCCCGGCCAGGTTTCGACAGCTCGATGACGATCAAATCGAAATGCTGGGCGAAGCAGCACAGATCGACTACACCGAAAGCCAGTCCCTGCTCGTGCTGCGTGGCAGCGCACGTTTCAGTCACGCCGGCGATATCATCGAAAGCGAGATGATTCGCGTCAACACCGAGAGTAACAGTATCAAGGCCGGCAGTTCAGAGTCCGATGAGCGTGTGAAGATGCTGATCCAGCCCCGCCAGGATTCTAAATCCTCCGAATAAATCTTTGATGAGCAACACCAATCTACTCAAAGCGACCGGGCTGGCCAAGGCCTACCAGAAACGCGAGGTTGTCAGATCGGTTTCACTGCAGGTTGCTGCCGGCGAAATCGTTGGATTACTGGGCCCTAACGGTGCCGGAAAAACCACCTGTTTTTACATGATCGTCGGCTTGATCAACAATGACGCGGGCACCATTCATCTGAATGATAAATCCATAGACCACCTGCCAATGCATCTTCGCGCCAGACTCGGGATCGGCTACCTGCCCCAGGAAGCATCGGTATTTCGCAGTCTCACGGTGGCGCAGAATATCATGGCCATTCTGCAGCTGCGCAAAGACCTTGATAAGGCCGCCCGTAATCAAATGCTGGAACAACTCATGGAAGAGTTCCAGATAGAACATTTGCGCGACACCGACGGTATCTCGCTTTCCGGTGGAGAACGTCGGCGTGTTGAAATCGCGCGCGCACTGGCCAATCAACCCGAGTTCATCCTGCTGGATGAACCCTTCGCCGGGGTTGACCCGATTTCGGTGATCGACATCCAGTCAATTATCCGTCAGCTCGCCACGCGCGGGATCGGCGTTTTGATCACCGACCACAATGTTCGCGAAACCCTGGGGATATGTGATCGTGCCTATGTCATGGGCAATGGCGAGGTTTTGGCCGAGGGAAATCCGAGCCAGATTCTCGATAATAAAATCGTAAGAAAGATTTACTTAGGCGATGATTTTAAGCTATAACAATACCCATGGGAGATAACAAGTATCCTGGCAATTTACTAGACAAGGAACGGCCCCGCCTATGAAACAAAGCCTGCAACTGCGAATAGGGCAAAGCCTTACGATGACGCCTCAGTTGCAGCAGGCAATCAAATTGCTGCAGCTTTCCTCGCTGGAACTCCAGGCCGAAATCCAGGAAACCCTGGATGCCAATCCGCTACTCGAACAGGAAGATAATCTCGGTGAGATAACCGTTTTTGATACCGATGCATCAAGCGGTGGTTCCAATAGCGAGGATTCGACCGATTTCAAACTACCCAATCCGGTGTCAGAGAATCGCGCCCAACAAACGCTTCCGGATGAACTTGAAATCGACGCCCGTTGGGAACACATCTACGACAACCTGCCGGGTTCGTCCACCCAGTCCGCCACTTCAGGCATCGACAATCGCGATATGTTTGAGAACCAGTCGGGTGCCGAGGATACGCTCAAGAATCATCTAACCTGGCAGCTCGACTGTGCCCATATTTCAGAAATCGACCACGATATCGGACTTGCGATAATCGACGCTATAAACGACAGCGGGTACCTGAGCGATTCCATCGAAGATATTTACGAAGGTCTGGCACAACAACACGAGAACCTGGAGCTAGATGAAGTCGAAGCGGTGTTACACCTGGTGCAGCGATTCGACCCGGTAGGCGTTGCGGCCAAATCGCCAAGCGAATGCATGACGATTCAGCTGGAACAGTACGACCCCGAAACACCCTGCCTCGCCAAGGCAAAAGTGCTGGTCGACAAGTACCTAGAACACCTTGCCAGTAACGATGTGGCGCTACTGAAGCGTCGTTTGCAGGCCAGTGATAGCGAACTGGCAGAAATCATCAAACTGATCCAGACGACCAATCCGCACCCAGGACACAGTATCAGTCAAAACCATGCGGAATATGTTGTACCGGATGTTTACGTTAGCAAGCAATCGGGACGCTGGCGAGTCAGTATCAATCCGGAGCACGCCCCGCGACTCCGGGTTAACGACCAGTACGCGAGCCTGATCAAGCGTAGCGACACTAGCGATCAGAATACTTATTTAAAAGATCATTTACAGGAGGCGCGCTGGTTTATCAAGAGCCTGCAAAGCCGTAACGAAACCCTGTTGCGTGTCGCAACGGCAATCGTCGAACGCCAGCATGCCTTCCTCGAATATGGCGAAGAGGCAATGCAGCCCATGGTACTGCGCGATATTGCCGAACAGCTGGAGCTGCATGAATCGACGATCTCGAGAGTGACGACTCATAAATACATGCACACGCCGCGTGGTATACTCGAGTTCAAGTACTTCTTTTCGAGTCATGTGGGTACCGCCGATGGCGGTGAATGCTCGGCCACGGCAATACGGGCCATTATTAAAAAATTCGTTGCCGCGGAAAAACCGGAGAAACCACTAAGCGATAACAAGATAGCAACTTTGTTGGAGCAACAGGGTATTAACGTAGCCAGGAGAACCGTAGCTAAATACAGGGAAGCGTTAAATATTCCACCGTCCAACGAGCGTAAACGTCTTTTCTGAGACACCAACGGTTCGCAGCAATGCGAACCTCACAGCCGAGGAGGTTACATATGCAAGTCAGTCTAAGCGGTCATCATGTCGACATAACGGAATCCATGCGCAACTATGTAAACGAAAAGGTCGGAAAGCTCGATCGGCACTTCGACCAGGCGCTGGACATTCATATCGTACTAACTGTGGAAAAACTGCGTCACAAGGCGGAGGCCACACTGCACGTCAGCGGCAGTAACCTGCATGCCGACGATGTCCAGGAAGATATGTATGCCGCAATTGATGGTCTCGTCGATAAACTTGATCGCCAGGGAAAAAAACACAAAGAAAAACTGAAGAGCCATCGGCTCAAAGGCACGTCTGCCGAGCTGGCCTGAAATCAAACCAGGGGGAGACTGCTCCCCCTTTTTTTGCCCAAAACGAGATCCATTGCACTTGCATACTCGTACAATTGCATTAAGATTCGCGCATCAATTCCAAGTCGCCCATGTTCAATCCTTGAATAATGACAATTTCTGCACTTTTGTCACCACAAAGTATTTTCATCGATACTGAATTAACCAGCAAGAAAAAGCTCCTGGAGCTGATCGCAAATATTGTAGCTGATCGAACCCAACTTCCCGAATCCGTGATTTACAACAATCTGCTGAATCGTGAACGGCTCGGTAGCACCGGACTCGGTCACGGCTTTGCGGTCCCGCATGCCCGCCTGGAGAACCTCGACCAGACCCTGGGCTTTTTTTTCCGGCTAAATGAACCGGTCAATTTCGAGTCGCCCGATAACATTCCGGTTGACCTGGTATTCACCATAATCATCCCCGAAGAAGCAACCGAAGAACATTTGATAATCCTGTCTTCGCTTGCCGGCATATTCTCCAAACCGGAGATTTGTGAAGCGATACGCGCTGCGGCCAACCGCGATGAAATTGGACAAATAATTCGGTCGGCTGAGCAATGAGATCCGCTTTAAAAATCCGTGACTTTCTCTCCCAGTATCAGCAAAAACTAAAACTAGACTTCAATTCTCGCCCGGTCGGCCTGGAACGCGAGATAAAGCTGTCGCGCCAGGCTTCGAACACTTTCGATGCGGCCGATTACTTCAACGTTATCCGCACCTCGAGTATCGTCGTTGTCGGCTATCAGGAATCTCGCTATATCCGGAAGCTGAGCAATAGTCAACAAACCAGCTTGTTCAAAACGCTGTTTCACGGACCGGTTTGCGCGATCATCTGTAGCCAGGACAACCTGCTTCCGGAGGCCATGATCAAATTGTGCGAATCCAACGAGGTGCCGGTTCTGGTTTCGGGACTTAACGATTCCGATTTACTCGACAATACTCGTTACCTGCTCGCGCACGCCCTGGCTGAAAAAACCGATGAACACGGCGTCTTTTTAGAAGTCTATAATGTCGGCGTTTTTATTACTGGTAAAACGGCAGTTGGTAAAAGCGAACTGGCTTTATCGCTGATCTCCCGGGGTCACCATTTGATATCTGATGACGTTACGTTATTTTCACGCAGCACCCCCGATATGGTTGTGGGCCAAAGCCCGGAATTGCTGACCGATTTCCTGGAGGTACGCGGCCTTGGTGTTGTCAACGTGCGCGCGATGTTTGGTGCCAACGCGCTGAAAAATAGCATGCCACTGGGTCTCATCATCAAACTGGTCGAACTGAATCAGAAAAACAAAACCGAGTTCGACCGACTCGGTAAAAATCTCGAACGGCGCAGTATCCTGGGCCTCGAGTTTCCAGAGGTGGCGCTGCCGGTGGCGCAGGGCCGCAACCTGGCGGTACTGGTCGAAGCGGCGACGCGCAACCATTTGTTACAGATAAACGGGTACAATGCCGCGCAGGATTTCATCACGCGTCAAAGCCAGGCAATAGCGCAGAATCCTGCTACGACCGACCCGGCTTCGAGGATGAACACAGAGTGAAACTGGTGATTGTGAGCGGCCTGTCCGGCTCTGGAAAAACCGTAGCCCTGCATACGCTGGAGGACGCCGGTTACTATTGCATCGATAACCTGCCGCTCGGAATGCTGCCGCAACTCATCGATAACATGATCAACACGACCCCGGAACCTTATGACCTGGTCGCTATCGCTATCGATGCACGCAGCGGGATTGATGATTCGGATCGTTTCGACGTCATCATGAATAAAATTAACAAGCACCCGTTAGAGGTCAAGATCCTGTTCCTGACCGCGGATACTTCACGGCTGTTAAAACGCTTTAGCGAAACCCGTCGCAAACATCCGCTTTCCAGAACGGGCCTGCCGCTGGCCGACGCCATCCAGCAGGAAAAGAAAATGCTGGAAGATATTCACACCAATGCAGATCTTTCGATTGATAGCTCAAATTTGAGCGTGCATGAACTGCGGCATATGATCATTGACCAGCTGCTATCGCAATCAAGCTCCGAAATGGGAATTTTAATTCAGTCCTTCGGCTTCAAGAATGGCGTTCCAGCGGATACCGATTTTGTATTCGACGTGCGTTGTCTACCGAATCCCCACTGGGAAAAAAGCCTCAGGCCATTGACCGGATGCGACCGTGCGGTGGTCAAGTACCTCGAGCAATACGAGGATGTCGAGAAAATGTTCGAATCAATTCATTCTTTCCTGGACGACTGGATCCCGCGCTTCGAAAAAGAGAATCGCAGTTACATGACAATCTCGATCGGTTGTACCGGGGGCAAACATCGCTCGGTATACCTGGCGGAACGTATCGCTACGAAATTCAAAAAAGACCGTAGCAGCCTGTCCATCCGTCACCGTGACATGGCATGAATGTCGGCATTTTACTGGTAACTCACGAGGATATCGGCGCGCAGCTGATTACTGTGGCCAGGACCATATTCAAACAGCCCCCCGTGCCGGTTTCCCTGGTGTCGGTACCGTCGGATCTCGAACCCGCAGTGCTCGGTAAATTCGCGGATTTAATCCGTAATGCAATCGATGACCAGGAACAGGGTCAGGGTGTACTGGTGCTCACCGATATCTTTGGTGCAACACCTGATAACCTGGCCCGGCATTTCGCCGGCGATCGCAATGCGCGGGTCGTTAGCGGGTTAAACTTGCCGATGTTGCTGCGCGTATTAAACTACGCACAGCAACCACTGGAGCAACTCAGCGAAACCGCGCTGAAGGGCGGCAGGAGCGGGATACAACTGGGCCAGGAATGATCACCGAAAAGGTAACCATCGTGAACAAACTCGGGCTGCACGCGCGTGCAGCATCCAAACTGGTCAATTGCGCCAGCCAGTTCGAGAGCGAGGTATTCATCACGCGCAAGGGTAATCGTATCAACGCCAAGAGTATCATGGGCGTTATGATGCTGGCTGCGAGCAAGGGCGCTGAACTGGAGCTAGAGATTGAGGGAAACGACGAGCAGGCCTGTCGCGACGCGTTGCTGCAATTGATCGGTGACCGCTTCGGCGAAGCCGAATGAGCGCAAAATGATTGAAGAAGATATCGAGCAACTGCGTCAGGACGTATCGGTAGCGCTTGAATCCGGCGACAGGATTGAGATATTAAAGTTATTGAGTTCCGTCAACGTGGCAGAGATCGCCTTGTTGCTTGACTCATTGCCAGCACAGCAACGGGATTCGATCTGGCCGCTGATCGAACCGGGTGACCTGGGTGCCGTATTACTTGAAACCCAGGACGACATCAGCGACGCCAAGCTCAGAGAGCTCGATCCCGAAGAAATTGCCACGATTGTCGGAACCCTGCCGGATGTGGACGATCAGGCCGATCTTATCCTGGCCCTTCCCACCGACAAGCTTGTAAAGACGCTGCATACGCTGGACGCGCACAAGCGTGAAAAGCTCGAATCGGTTCTGTCATACAGCGAGGATACCGCCGGCGGCCTGATGAACATTGACCAGGTCACGGTGCGTGCCGATGTTTCACTCGACGTGGTGTTACGCTACCTGCGTATCCGCGGTGAGTTACCTGATCACACCGACCAGCTCTTCGTCACCGACCGTCATGACCATTACATGGGTGCATTGTATTTACGTGACCTGCTGACCAACGACCCGGAGGCCGAGGTCAAAAGTATTATGCGTACCGATGTCGATGCCATGCATGTACACATGTCAGACAACGAGGTGGCTCGTGAATTTGAAAAATACGACCTGGTGAGCGCCGCAATCGTCGATGAAGAACACAGGCTTATCGGTCGTATCACAGTCGACGACGTCGTCGATGTCATTCGCGATGAAGGCGATCACTCCATCATGGGCATGGCCGGTCTCTCTGAAGAGGAAGACATGTTTTCCCCGGTGCTGGTGACTTCGAAGCGACGCGGGATCTGGCTGGGTATTAACCTGTTAACCGCTTTTCTGGCCGCCTACGTAATCGGCTTCTTCGAAGAAATCCTCGACCAGGTGGTCGCACTCGCGATCCTGATCACGATCGTGCCCAGCATGGGTGGAATCGCCGGATCACAAACCCTGACCATCGCAATTCGCGGTCTTGCCCTCGGTCAACTGGGTAGCTCTAATTACCGCTCACTGATTAGAAAGGAGATATCCGTTGGATTATTAAACGGGTTACTGTGGGCAATAGTAGTAGCATCACTGTCGATCATCTGGTTTCAGAATTTCGCAATTGGCATGGTCATCGCCTTTGCGCTCGTCGTGAACCTGCTCTCCGGGGCATTCGCCGGAGCGGTTATTCCGGTAGTCTTGCGTCAGATTGGAATTGATCCGGCAATCGCCGGGGGAGTGGTATTAACCACCATTACCGATGTCGTCGGTATCATCGCATTCCTGGGACTCGCAACCCTGGTTCTCGGCTAATGACCCATAAACTGTCTTGCCACGGCACGGATTTGCTCTGCCGCGCTGGAGGCTGCCGCTTCGACAGCCTCCAGATCGACCCCAACCAGTGCCAGCGCCTCGTCACTGATGTCGAGCTCGAATCTGTCGCCGCTACTACCGATTTGATTTGAGTTGACCCAGGCATCAGCGATGTGAATAGCACAGGCGCTTAGCATGAACTCACCGCCCTCTGCTGGATTATGATGCGTCGTCACGGGTTCACATATCGACGGCGGCAGTTTCCAGAACGCCAGCAGGCAGCCACCAATATCGGCATGGGAGTAGCTTAGTACTTCATGCTCGAGTTCATGCATGGCGCGTCCGCTCGATTCCCGCTGGTCCAGCAAGTCATTCATAAGCGCTGGCAGTTTCAGATACATCACCAGCCGTCCCAGGTCGTGCAACAGGCCGGGTATGTAAAAGCTTTGCGCACCTGGAATTCCACCAGCCTGGCCAATCTCGCGCGCCAGGATACCGACCGCGACACTGTGTTCCCAGAAGCTGGCCATATCCACCTTTTCCGGGGGTATCCCCTCGAATGCCTTTATCACGGCGGTAACCAGGACCAGCTCGCGAATCTGGCGCAGGCCGATAGTACTGACCGCCCGTTCGATAGTTTCAATCGTGGTCGGGAAGCTGTAGAAAGCGCTATTGGCCATGCGTAACATGCGCGCGCACAAATCCGGGTCACTGCGCAACAGTTCCGCAATCGAATCAGTGGTCGACCCGGGATCGACTATCGCTTCCTCGAGGCGATAGTAGATATCCGGCAGGCTCACCAGCTTGTCGATTTCCTCGACCAGCAGGTGAAGACCGGCGGTTCCCTGTGCTGCTGCGACGTTTAATGAATTAACGCTGGCCATATTATGTTTATTTGTTCGACAGGCAATGAGCTTAGTCGAAAAAGCGGCATTATTCCCACAGCAGTGCCGCACCGTATACACCGCTGGCATCCCCACGCTCGGCTTTCAGTATCGAGGTTTCGACAAAGTCTGAAAATACGTACTCGGGGAGACGCCTGGGAATCTCGGCATAAATTGAATCGATATTTGACATGCCACCACCCAGTACGATCGCGTGCGGGTCGACGATATTAATGACGTGGGCCAACGCGCGTGCCATCTGATCGTGATAGATGTCCATCATGATACGGCATTCGGCGTCCCCGCTATCGGCGGCGGCAATTATTTCCTTGCTCGAAAGCTTGCGCCCAAAACGAGTCTCGAAAGATTGTGCAAATCCGGGTCCCGAAATAAAAGTTTCGATACAGGATGTCTTGCCGCAAAAACAAGCTGGCGACCCGTCGTCTCTGTGATGCCAAGGCAGCGGATTATGCCCCCACTCCCCACTGATCGAGTGCGGCCCGTTCACCAGTCGACCATCAATCACGAGACCACCCCCGGTTCCGGTACCGATAATCACGCCAAAAACTATCCTGTAATCCTTTGCGGCGCCTCCCAACGCTTCCGACAGGGTAAAACAGTTGGCGTCATTTTCAACACGAACCTCACATTCCAGCAATTTTTCAATATCACCTAAAAAAGGTCGTCCGTTCATGCAGACTGTATTTGAATTGCGCAATAATCCGGTTGCCGGAGATATCGCACCCGGGATACCGATACCGATCGTCATTTCCTGCTTGACATTAGCACGTGCGCTTATCACCCGATCGGCAATCGTCGCCAGTATTTCGTCGTAACTGTGGGCCGGAGTGGCAACACGTTCCCGATAAACCGGTCGCTGATTCGGGTCCAGCACCAATACCTCGATTTTAGTGCCACCGAGATCGATTCCCAATCTATATCCCATTGCGAAGGCCCAAATATGATTTCACAGGTATCAGCTTATACATATTTTTTATGAAATTTTTAACTAAATAATATTTTTTGATTCGGGAAATTTCGAGGTGAGAGAAATCAATAAGCTAGAAGCCTTTGCTGACGCCATTTCGAGTAATAAAATCCGACTTATCCACAGGATATTCCCGCCGTCTCCACAGAATCATGCACAATATAATGTACTTGACCTTCCGTCAAAACACATTATATTGTGTGTCACGTTAAATTTAACCGATAACAAATATTAAATGCTGGCTGGTTGATTCCAATCCACCAAGAGCACAAATACTTGTAAGCGATAGTTAGAAATTACTTTAACTATCCACAGGAACAAATAGCCAGAAAGTCAGAAACGCGGATCTTATCCGAGCAGTAAATTTGGTAATCACGGACCGGGCTTTAAATGCAAAATATTGAATCACCCTTAACAGACACAACCGACGCACCCGTCAAGTCAGTGCCGGCTGTCACCACAGACAAGAACAATTTGCTCAGCAGTAACTACAACGTTGTACGCCGCAACGGCAAGTTAACCAGTTTTGATAAAGACAAGATTGCAGTGGCAATGACCAAGGCATTTCTGGCCGTCGAAGGTGGCCAGGCCGCTGCTTCAACCCGGGTTCACGAAACCGTCGAAAAGTTAACCGATCTCGTGGTCGTTACGCTGACCCGACGTCAGCCCGATGGTGGTACTTTCCATATCGAGGATATCCAGGATCAGGTTGAATTGGCCCTGATGCGCAATGGCGAACAGAAAATTGCGCGCTCTTACGTGCTTTACCGCGAAGAGCGTGCTGCCGCACGCGCGCAGAGCAGAATCGATGCGCCGGAAGAGTTCCACGAGGACGAGTGCGTCGTGCTCACCGTCAAGCAGGAAGATGGCAGCATTGCACCACTCGACACCCTGCGCCTGCAAACGGTTATTAATGAAGCCTGTACCGGACTCGACAGCGTTAGTGCCGAGCAGGTTTACAATGGAACCGTCAAGAACCTGTTTGATGGCGTATCACAGAAAGACATCAGTCCTACGGCGGTCATGAGTGCACGCGGACTGATCGATCGAGAGCCGGAATACTCGCAGGTCGCAGCACGCCTGTTACTCGACGAATTACGCACCGAATCCCTGAGCTTTATCAACGATGGCGCACCTAGCGCAACTTTTGCCGAAATGTCCGATCGTTACTGTGAATATTTTGGCAATTACATCAAAAAAGCGACCGAGCTCGAACTGCTCGACAAGGAACTGCTCAAGTTTGACCTCGAACTTCTGGGTAATTCCCTTAAATCCGAGCGAGACCACCAGTTCACTTATCTCGGGCTGCAGACCCTGTATGACCGTTACTTTATTCATTATCACGACGTGCGTTTCGAATTACCGCAGGCATTTTACATGCGGGTCGCCATGGGCCTTGCGATCAACGAGGTAAAGCGTGAGGAACGGGCCATCGAATTTTACAACTTGCTGTCTTCGTTTAATTTCATGAGCAGCACCCCGACCCTGTTCAATTCGGGAACCCTGCGTCCACAACTGTCGAGCTGTTACCTGACAACGGTACCTGACGATCTCGATGGTATTTTCAGTGCGATCAAGGACGACGCGATGTTGTCCAAGTTTGCGGGGGGTCTCGGCAACGACTGGACCCGGGTGCGTGGCATGGGCTCGCACATCAAGGGCACCAATGGTAAATCACAGGGCGTAGTTCCATTCCTGAAGGTCGCCAACGATACCGCCGTAGCAGTTAACCAGGGTGGTAAGCGCAAAGGCGCAATGTGTGCCTACCTCGAAACCTGGCATCTCGATATCGAGGATTTTCTCGATCTACGGAAAAATACCGGCGAAGAGCGACGTCGCACCCACGACATGAATACCGCCAACTGGATTCCCGATTTATTCATGAAACGGGTTGCCGAGGAAGGACCGTGGACGCTGTTCTCACCTTGTGAAGTCCCGGAATTACACGACCTCTACGGCACTGATTTCGAGGCCGCTTACGTGGCCTATGAAGAAAAGGCTGACCGTGGCGAAATCAAGTCTTTTCGCCGCATCAAGGCAATCGATTTATGGCGCAAAATGCTCGGCATGCTGTTTGAAACCGGCCACCCGTGGATAACCTTCAAGGACCCGTGCAATATCCGGTCGCCGCAACAACATGCCGGCGTTGTGCATTCGTCCAACCTGTGCACCGAGATTACACTGAATACTTCGGATACCGAGATCGCGGTCTGTAACCTGGGCTCCGTCAACCTGCCCCAGCATGTCGATGAAAACGGCCTGAATCTCGCGAAACTCGAGCAGACCATTAACACCGCAATGCGCATGCTGGATAACGTGATTGATTACAATTATTACAGCGTGCCGCAGGCGCGTACCTCCAACCTGCGCCATCGACCGGTCGGACTCGGCATCATGGGATTCCAGGACGCCCTGTACAAGCAGCATATTCCCTATGCCTCGGAAGACGCCATCGAGTTTGCCGATGAATCGATGGAAGCCGTCAGTTACTACGCGATCCAGGCCTCCACCCAGCTTGCAGAGGAACGCGGCACCTACTCCAGCTACCCGGGTTCACTGTGGAGCCAGGGTATCCTGCCAATCGACTCGGTAGCGCGACTGCGGGAATCTCGCAGTGACTACCTGCAACAGGACGAAAGTTCACGCATGAACTGGGACAGCCTGCGCCAGCGGGTTATGAGCATTGGCATGCGTAACTCGAATACGATGGCGATTGCACCCACAGCGACGATTTCGAACATCTGCGGGGTCAGCCAGTCAATCGAACCGATATACCAGAACCTGTTTGTCAAATCGAACCTCTCCGGTGAATTTACCGTGGTCAATCCTTACCTGGTGGACGATTTGAAGCAGCAGGGCCTGTGGGACGATGTCATGGTCAACGATCTGAAGTATTACGATGGCAGCGTACAGCACATTGATCGGGTACCGGAAATATTGAAAGCCATATATGCGACCGCGTTTGAAGTCGATTCGCGCTGGCTGGTCGAAGCAGCATCGCGCCGGCAAAAATGGATCGACCAGGGGCAATCGCTCAATCTTTACATGGCCGAGCCATCCGGTAAAAAGCTCGACAACCTGT